>Ga0315900_10000914_pt1 | contig 47958 bp, 39 predicted proteins | sample LakEriMetagenome_FD_203521 | JGI IMG/M metagenome (GOLD analysis project Ga0315900, IMG submission 203521) | Freshwater fungal communities from buoy surface, Lake Erie, Ohio, United States - Buoy 12 MA114 | ecosystem: Environmental > Aquatic > Freshwater > Lake > Lake biofilm | place: USA: Lake... | reverse complement strand
CAGATAGTTTCTCGACATTTCTGTATATCCAGCATCTCCTGGTTCATAACCCTCGTTATAGGTCTTTTCCAGGGCAACGTTTACATCATCAGAATCCATTAATGCTTGTCTAGGTGAATTAAAACTTTTAACACGCTTAAGCTCGTCTTTATATTGGTATGGGTCTGAGTAGAGAACTTTATGCAACTCTATATTTGCGATTATATAGTTTGCACTAAGTGTTTTCAAGTTTCTAGCAAGATCTTCTTCTGTAAACTTTTCCTTTTCAGAAAACTCTATTGCGTCCACTTGAAGACCTTCTTCTGTGTAATATACTATTCCGTATTTTTTTAGTATTTCTTCTGTCTGCTTAGCTTCATTGTTTATGAAAGATTCTACAGCAGCATCTATTTGTGCTTTATATCCTTTAAAATTACCCTTGCCATAATACAACTCTTCAGAAGTATACTTTGAGTTCTTTTCTGAAATAATTTGATTATGAAGCTTTTCTCCAAGAATAGATTTAAAGAATCTAAGATCGTTCTTGGTTCTACCTTCCACCTTTGCAATCTTACGACCATCTCTTGCAAGCTCCACTTCAGATATAAAATAGTCTGCAAATATTTCAACAGCTTTTTGCAATCCAGTGGCTTTTACAGTTTCTTCACTGATAAAAGGATCTTCAGGTTCGTGAAGTTTTACAGCATGCTCAAGAGAAGAATCTCCAGGAACAAGGTTTAAGTAATACCCATTCAAGTTAAGATTTATCTCTTGTAGAAAACGCTCTCTATAGTTCAACTTTGAAGACTCTTTGCTTTTACCATTTTCCTCATTTACCGTACCATCTACATAAGCTGTTTGCAAGATACTTTCAGTTCCAGCTATTCTGTTTCCTGTACCACCATCAATATTAAACATTCTCTTAAGAACCATGCTACTTCCTCCAGGAACAGGTGCACCATCTTTGACTGTTGATGTAAATACATCTGTAAGTAGATAGCTATATTTTGTACCAGCCAGCTCACTAAAGTTTTTTAGCGTAGATATAACATCATGTAAATTACTTAGTGCATTAGTTCCAAGATAGGTTTGTACACGTTCTCCATTCAAGTTGAAATATGTACTTTCAAAGTCAGGACTTTTTATAGCCGCTTGAACTGTTCCAAGTTGCGTTAAACGTTTGTCCATGTCTAACGTTTTCTTGGTAAGAGACTTGATCTCTTTCATCCTAATCATGCTGTTTCTAATACCATTCACAGCTTCTACAAATAGAGTTTTTGAATTACCTCTTAGTTTCTTTGCATCTTTTACATCAAAGTCAATACCTATCTCATTTAAGAATTTAGTGTAAGTGCTTAGTTCTGAAGGATTTAGTTCTACTCTTTTTAGCGAATCTGTAGAATTAAATGTTTTTGTATCTAGACCATAGACAATATATTTATTCTTTCCTTCTCTTATTTTGGAAATAATATCGTTCATGAAGTCATACTTAGCCTGAGCAGCATCACTTGATAAGTTAGCATCCCCTACAACAACATCTCCAGAAGGAAGAATAAACACTGTTTTTACATCAGGGTTCTGTCCTTTCATAAGTTTCCAGAAAGCACCCATCAATTGCCAGTCGTGTTTAGCAGTCACCTTTGTGTACTTATCTGTTTCTGTAGGAAGATTCTTTGTAAGTCTTCTGTATAGGGACCAGTAGTTAGGATTGTTTAGAGCAAACTTCCTAAACTTTTCCAACATAGTGTCTAAGTTGGTAGCATCATAAAGTTCGTTCTTCAGAGTGATGAACACTTTATCTGCAGGAAGAAGAGTGGCACCACCTATTGTATTAGGAACTATTTGAGGTTTACCATCTACAATTCTAGAAATAGGAACAGTGGCAAGCAACATTTTAATAGCAGCATTTGCTTTTCTAAATCCGTCTACCTTTCTAGCATCGATGAAGTCACTTTCTTTAACTTTGTTCTCATCTGTTAATTGAAGATCATCGTTCTCATCAAACTCAATACCGTAAGGCTTTAAGAAATCCTCATGCTCTTCAATAAACTCTTCCCAATTATCATGCACCTCATTGTAAAGTTTTGCAATAGGTTCCACTTTAGAAGCATGTACTTCTTTTGTAATTAAACCCTCATTAAGATCTTTATCATACGAGTCTGCTTTATTTCCTAATACATCAAGTACATTCTCTCTAAGATCATCGTATGTTTCTTTCTTTTTAGCCCCAAGTTTAGATATTTGGAATATGCTTTGATTGGTCTTACTGAGACTAGACAAAAGGGTGTATGTCATGTGTTGCATGATTTCACCTCTTTGTACACCAGGAACTCTATCCAGTCTATACTCATCTTCAACTGTTGGAGGAGCATCTTCTATATCAATAATGCCTGTTTTTGCGTAAGATAGATTGGTTTCAAATGGAATATAGTCTTTGTAATATCCATTTCCTATTTTAGCAAATAGATTAGCTGTGTTTGTTTGAGCTTTCACACCAGTGAAAAACTCCTTAATAAAGGATGCAAGATCAGCAAATAGCTTGAGAATGAATGGTTTACCCACTGTAGGTTTTGCAGGAATCTTACCAGACATTACATAGTCTCTAAACTCTTCAGCTAATTGTTCTTTTATTTCTTGATCTGTAGCTGTAGCATATTCTACTTGTTTACCAGTGAATGCATCTGTGTAAGATCCTTTTCTTGCTCTAAACTCTTTAAGAACAGCAACACGTTCATCTGCATCAGCAAACATTTTCCATACAGCCTCAAACACCTCATGGTAGGCTGTACCCACCTCAGCATTTTGATAAATGTAAATAGCTCCATCTCTAAACTTACCCCATGCCTGTAAACCATTTGTTGTTCTAAGCACGTTCTTCACTCTATATACAGGAATGTTTGGAAAGTTCTTTTTAAGCCATTGTTCTAGTTTAGTCCAATTCTCTCCTTCAAATCTATTTGCTTCTTCTGCTAGTTTCAACCTGTATGCCTCATTATCAACATTGTTCCCTTTCTTTCTGTTTGCAAATGCTCCTCCTGTAGGAGCAGTAGGTTTAGCTCCTTCTAAAGCAGCTAGTTCTTTAACAATATCTTTATATGTTCTTTTTAAACCATACTTTTGCTGAAGAGCGTTTTGAGCTTCAAACTGGTCTCTTCTTGTTTCAGGTTGTTTAATATTAGTATCCTTATATATAGAATCTATTAAACTTCTTAATCCAGATGTATCAACAAGTTTCTGTAATTCTTCTTCAGAAATACTCTGAGCATAGTACGTACCTTTGTCATTGAATTTTGACAAAGTTAAATACTGTTTACCATCTCTTTCATCAATTGAAATTAACCATTTACCTGTTGGTCTTTCAAACCAAATATAAGATTTATCACCAGCCCTAGGTTCAATTGCTGTTACAGTAGTATCTCCAAATTTTAAAGGTGTTTTTAAATTGGGATCAGCTGAATCAGCTAGTGTAGAACTATTATACTTATCAGTAATTTGTTTAATGTTATTATATAACCAATCAGCTTCTTCTGCTGTTAATTGATTAGCTTCTATATCAGAAACTACAGGAGCTGTAGGAGCTGGTGCTGTAGGAGCAATTCCTGTAGAAGGAACTTCTATTTTTACAGAAGTAGATGCTTTCTTTATTATAGAAGTGACAATAACCGCCCTTGCAAAATCTTTTCCTTTTCCTTTAGCTTTGTCAACAGCATCTTCAACTGTTTCAGGAATTTCAAAATTTAATGCTCCTCTATCAATTAATTCCTTTTGAACATCAACTGTCACTTTAAATGGTTCTCCTGTTTCCTCCATTTGCTTTTGCATTATTTCAGCAAACACCTTACCATCAATTGAAAACTTGACATCTCCAAATGTACCCAATGTCATAGTTTCCATTGTACCATCCAGCTTGTAAGAATTTGTAGCTGGTTGTGCTGCAGGAGCAGTGGGAGCAGCTTGTGGAGCAGGAGCTGATTTTACAACAGGTTTTTGAGGAATAATGTAATCATCAATTGTGTCATTTAATGTAAAATATATACCTTCTCTATTTACATCACCTTCTCCTTTAAGAGGTCTGAATTTTGTTGTAAGTGGAATATCCGCACCAGTTCTTTTTTTACCATCAGCATCTTTATCTGATAGCAGGTAGGACTGATAATTTTTCCATTCTTTGAATATAGGATTCCCCTCTTTGTCAAGACCTACTATTTCAAAATATGGTTGTTTGAATTTACCCTCAGCATTAAGAGATGTAGCATTTGCGTTATGGTACATTCCCTCCAGGAGAGCAATTATTGTGTCTCTGTTTTGCTCAAGACCTGTTGGAGAAAATTCAAAACTTGCACCTCTTCCCGATATAAACAATCTAGTTTCTGTGGTTCCATCAGCTGTAGGAACATCTTCAAAGAACACACTGTTAAATTTAGCTTCTTTACGTTCTCCTGTTTGAAGATTCTTTGGTATACCCCAATACACCACTGATTTTAACCATGTCATGAGTCTTTGTGATCTATCTGTTTTCACAGACCCATCTTCAAGAGAGTTTTTAGCAAGTTGATGAATTACATCATATATGAGAGTGGCTTTTTTGTTGGAAAATTTAGTGTTAAACAATTTAGCCATCCCACCAGGAACTTTCAAAAACACCCTACCTAATGGTGTATTGAATGTAACAGATCCATTAGATACAGCATCATTGTTTGTAGCAACAGTGATGAGATGCTTTTCTGCAAGATCTGCAAAGGTGATTAGTCCAGCATCTTCTGCAGATGTACGAGCATCATGATCTGTTTCTTCTTTCCCACCAGGAGTTATATATGTTACATACTTAGGAATACCAAAAGATGCAGATATGCTCTTTGGTTCACCAAGTTCTGTTTCCTTCAGTCTTTCCTCTCTCCACTTAGCATATTGTTCTCTGAGAGCTTTTTCAACATAATCTGGTGTTGTGTCCCTAAACATTGTTTGTGTCTGACCATCGTAATTTGCTGTAAGCTTAGACTCTGGAAACACTTGAAACACAGCAAGATCTAATAGATTTGCACCCTCAGGAATAGGAGCACCAAATTCATCCACAGGTGTGAATGTACCATCTCCATTATCCTGCACCATTACAAGAGCAATAATCCCATCTGTAGGAATGTTTGTTCCTTCTACAAGCTTATTTGTAAGTCCAGGAATAAGCTGATCTTCTGTATTAGCTGTGACAACTATTCCCTTGATATCATCCCTGTTCTCTAGAGAATTAAATCTGAATCCGAACCTATTTGCTCTTTGGTTAAAAGGTTTTTCAGCATCTTTATAGGAAGGAGCCATTGTACTACCTACAACAGCCAAATCCTCTTTTTTGGATTCTTGCTGATAGGTTTTAGACTCGCTTACATTATTAGCTACGTCATTACTATTTGTACCAAGTAGTTGAGTTCTTAACTCTTGATTCTTCTTAAGTTTTGCCTCTTCTTCTTTCTGTTTCTTTATTCTTTCAGCATATTCCTCAAGAGTGTCTAGCACCTTTTGTTTTGCCATCTGTTCTATCATCAGACCATCTATTCCTAACTCAAGTTCTTTAATCTGTTCTGTTAAAGATTCCACTCTCTTCGTTAAATCAGGAATTTTCAATTCTTCTCCAAAAGAATCTATTTGATCCTGTAGTTCCATTACAAGTTCTGTAAATCCAAGCTTTTCAGAAATAAACTGTTTAGCTCCTTCTTCTCCCTGATATTTCTCAAGGCGAGCTTGTAATTCTTCTACAGAAAGAGGAACATTGGGGTTTTCTTCTTTAATTCTTCTAACAAAATCATTCATTAAAGAAAGAGCATTGTCAAGAGCACTTTCCACAGACTTTAATAATGACTTCCCAGACTTAATAGCAGTGTCTGTATTATCAATCATTTCTTCAAGACTTCCGATTTGTTCCTTCAACTCACTTAAGAGTTCTCCACCCTTTTCTGGAAGTTCTTGTGCATTCTGTGCCAAGTCCTGAAAATAAGGAAGCATCAATTCAAGCTCTTCCTTCTCCACCTCTAATTGTAAAATTTCAGTTTCAACATCAGACTTTATTTTTGTAAGAGTGTCAATTGTTTTTCTAATAGCTTTTGTAAACTTCTTCCTAGGAAGTCCTTCTTTTGTTTTAGAAAGATTGTCCAAAGCTTCCACTGTTTCAGAAAGCTTTTTCTTGTTAGACTCTAATTTCTTGTTTATCTCATCAAGTCTACTTTTACTACTATCATACAAATCAGCAATTATCTGATTTCTTGTAGCAAGTTTTTCATCTAGAGATACAGGTTCTTTAGATGCTTGTTCAGCTATTTGTGTAAATTTTTTGTTAGAATATATTTGAGCTACATTATATCCTTCCTTGGGAGAGAATTGATCTCTTGTCACTCTTTTAATAAATTTTCCATCAAAAGATTTGAATGTAAGAGAATCATTTGTTTTATCATAAAACAGTCTACCTTCAACTTTTTTACCACCCCCTCTATTATAAGTGAATATATGATCATAGGTTTCTACAAAAAACTTAGCATTATCTGTATCAACATCAGCCACTCTTCCCAATGTAATCTTTTCAAATGCCTTTTTACTAACTGTGTGAATTTTACCATCAGGAGTTTGTAATTTTATATTCCCTTCAGGAGTTTCTTCAAGTATTTTGAACCTGGTGATGTCCAACACCTTTCCTTCAGTTTCTTTTACACTAACTCTTTTTCCAGCAAAATATTCTTCTCCTACAATAATTTCACCATCACCTTCTTGTGTAACAACCTTAATCCTTGGTCTTTTAGCTATGTCTTCTGGTTTAACAACTTCTTTACTAACTTCTTTATACTTTTCTGGAGATTTTAGAATGTCGTTATAGTCATCTATAAACATTCGTCTTCTTAAAACTGATTCAGACAAAGATTCAACTAAATCCACTTTATCTTGTACATCATCGTCTGTAGCACTTGTTTCCTTTATTTGATCCTCTATATATTTAATTGTTTCTTCTGATAATTTCGCACCTTTTGTAAGTTTCCCTGTTTTTAAAAGTTCATCAACCAATGGTTGCGTATCAATTCCAACTATACCAGAATTAATTTCAGGAATTCTTTCATCATAAAATCTAATCTTTGATGCTGCATAAGTGAGCTTATCTATTACACCATCATCCATTGAACCACTATACTTATCAGAAATAGCAGAATATATTTTTTCTGTAGATTTTACAGTGTTTCTTATTTTGTTTATCCTACTAAGAAATTGTTCTCTTGTTTCATTCTTATTAACTATTTCCTCATTTTGAAGTTCACGAAAACCATCGTCATCCATTGCCTGTTTCTCATACATCTTTAGTTCGTTCTCAATAGAACTTCCTTTTCCATATTTTACTCTAGGCATAACATATGAGAACAAATAGTCGTTCTCATAATCTTTTTCAGAAAATGTATCGTTTGCTTCTATAGCACCTTGTCTAAGTTTTTGAGAACCCATTGCTGCTCCCAAGTATTTAGCCTGATCTATTAAAACTTTCTTTATATTGGTTTTATTCAGAGCACTTACAGCGATATCTGTATTTATTCCTTTTTCTCCACCAAGTCCAAACAACCCTTGTTCACCAAGAATACCAGATTTACCAAATCCAAACTTTGTATTTCCTTGTTCATCTTTGTAAGTACCAATATAACCAGCTTGCTGCATTCCCCCAGAAAGACCTCCAATTAATATACTTTCCAATCCTTCTTTTGTAGAAATTGCTTCTTCTAAACCCTCACCAAAAACATTTCCTACAGCATTATTAAAATCTTTAACAAAAGACTTAACATTTTCTGCATTATCATATCCTCTTTGGAAATAATTACTTACGCCTGATTCTATGGCAAACTGAGCACCTTCTTCAAAAGCCTCACTTGGAGCAAATAACAATCTACCAGCACCTCTTACACCACTAATTAATTTTCCAGCATATGTTTTAGCAGTGTATTTTTGAAATACATCGCCAACTGTCTCTTGATAAACATCGTTTATTATTGCTCTTTCAGCTTTCTTCGATGAGTTTAATATCTTAGGGAGAGATATGTAGTTAGTTGCAGTTAGAAGAATTGAGTTCATTCCCCATGTGTACATTCCAATTTTTTTAGAAAAATCATTAATTCTTTCTAAATCATCTCCTGTTGGATTGTATCCATATTTTTCTCTAAATTCCTCAATTGCTTTTTCTCTAAATTGATTCATGCTTTGCAATCCTTCAATAGAAGCCTCTCCAAATGTTCCCATTGTAGAAGTTAAAATTCTATCAGATTGCACTAATGCTGAAGCTGCCTTTTCTCTGAGATATTTACCAGCAGTCGAATTTAACGCACCCTCAAAAGCAGTAAATTTCTTCAGATTAGGAGCAGTGTTTATTGCAGCTTCTACAGCTGTAGCTGTTTCAAGCCCACGACCAACTTGAACTAATTTATTTGTAACTCCAATTGCTTGAAAAAGTTTACTCCAAGCAACACCACCTCCAAGGGCACCTAATGAAAATCCTAAATTTTTAATTATCTTATCAGACCAAAAATTTGCTGTAAGAATATTATCTGGTGAATACCATTCAGCATCTTTTTCAGTTTGAGTGTAATAGTTTGGAAGAATATTCTCTAAGTTTTTAGACATATTGTCTAAACTTCTAGTAACATCGTTATCTATAAGAGATGACCATCCTTTGAAAGGCACAGATAATGCACCATATACAAGCCCTAATGTACCAGATCCAAATGATGTAGCAGCTGTACCAACCATTTTACCAACACCATTGGCAAGCTTATCCCAAGCAGACTGTTGTTGACCAGCCATTTCTTCATAATTTGTACCTGGTCTAGTTTCATCATATCTATTTCCTATATAAACAGATGATATAGGAATATCTGCAACACCTTTAGGTTTTACAGCATTCATTTTTTCTGTAAAGTAATCATTTACAGAAAGAGTTTTTGTATCACTCAGATTACCTTTTTGTGTAGATGGGAATGGAACATTTGGTGTTTTAGGTAAACCCAAAGCCACCGCTGGTCTGTTAATATAGTTTTCTTTTTCTGGCATTATTGTCCGTTTAATATAATACTTGCAAAAGTTGGGTTAATTTCAAGAAGTGCTTGTGTTGCTGCTCCTAAATTTGAATTTCCTGGAAGTTGTCTAACTTGTCTAGATTTTCCATCAGTTACATATAAGTATGGATAATATTTACCATTAGAGTATATTACATTTCCTTTTGCACTAATTCCACTACCTTTCAATCCTCTAAAATCAAGCTCATCAAAATATGCATCCCCTTGTATGTATGTAGATGTTTCCCCAGGATCACCTGCTGAACTTTTTCCTTTATTATAATTAATAAAGTTTCTAAGAGATGATGTTTGTCTCGATTCATACAATGTATTAATATCAATTCCTAACTTAAGAGCCTCGTCTGGTTGCACTGTCATACCCCCCTGTCTACTTAAATCAGTGTTGTTGTAAGCAACTACTTCAACAACAATCTCTCCATTTGCATTTATTGTAGGTTGAGCACTGAGTGTTATTTTACTAGGATCATCAATATTGGCAAGAGCTTTTTGGAATTCTTCAAAGTCACCAGAAACATTTATTCTACCTCCTGATTTTTTACTATATTCACCAGCAAATCTTTTAATATTATACAATAAGTTTCTATCTGTTTCAGCATCTCCACTAAATACTGGAGCCTTTAGATTTGGTCTCATATTGTAAGCTTTTTGTATAACTTCGGACTTAGCTTTCAACATTTTAGCAAAATTAGGATCACTGATTTTATCATAAATACCAGTGGCTGTTTTGAAAGGATCTTTTGTATCTCCTGAATATTTAATATCTCTGTAAACTTTTCTTATTCCACCAAAGTCACTCAATAAATCAACTGCGCCTGTAATAGGTCCTCCAGAGTAAGCTCTTCTTCTTAAGTTTTCATATACCATCCCATCTGCCAATTCTCCTTTTCCTCTAGAATCAAGTCTGGCTTTTGCTGCCTTTCCTACTCTTCTAACTTCTTCATCAACACCACCAAGTTCGCCCAATACTGAAATATTTCCATGTAAATATAATGCTAAGTCATATTGATCATCTTTTGTCAGAGTCCATTTCTTTCCATTATATGTGATTGATTCTTCTTTTAAACCTTTTGTAAAATTATCTTTTGTATATTGGTTTCCGTAAACATATGATACTTGCTCGTCTATCTGCTTTTTAATAGTTTGTTGTGTTTTCCATTCTTTTTCTAATGTTTTAAATTGATTATATCTATCCTCAAGAGCTGGATTTTTTTTCTTCTGTTCAGCAGACATACTATTGTATGTTTTTACAGATTTATTTACATATGTAGCCATAAAATCCTCAACGTTTTCTTTTCTTCTATCTGCTATCTCTTTAATGATTTTATACTTAGCTACTTCTGGTTTATCTCCACTAGCAATTAAACTGTTTAGTCTTTTTTGATTTGCAGGAATATCTCCAAACCCAGAGTTGTCCCATATGAAATCTGCTGATCCCATTGCAAAATTATTAGCAGCATCGTCATAGTTTTTTTCTGCAATTCTAATTACATCAATATCAGAAAACTGACTACCTTGTTCAAAATCATCTCTTGTCACTCCTGCTCCTACACCACGTTTAGATTGAATGTTTAATATTGCTATGTCTCTATCTTGTCTTAATTTGTCATAGTTATAATCCATTGTTCGATTAAACTCCCTTCTTTGTCTAGCCTCTGTTTGAGCCCATCTACTTTGATCATTTGCTTCTTTTTGCATATCAAACTGAGCTTGCCAAGCAGGGTTTGCTAACACTTGTTCTTTGTTCTTAATTTGTCCGAACATCGTCACATACCTATTATTAACATCTTCTTTATACAATTGTCCTCTTATAGCATCAGGGTTATTTTGTACAGTTTCTAGAAGTGTATTATAGTTTATGTCTATAGTTTCAAGTTTTTCCTCATAAAAATCAATTTGATTCTGAACATCTTCACCGTGTGTTTTTCTACTATATAAATCTGCTATTTTTTCTAAGTAATCATTTTTGATGTTATCTCGTTGATTGTTTATTTTTTGTGTGAGCGCATTCTCATCATAATTTCTATAATTATATTCACCTGTTATATTCAACTGCCTACTTACTCTAGGATCAGAAAATATTTGAGCTATTGTTTCCTGAACCTTTTTAGGAAACCTTCCCTCTTTTTCCAACCTTGTCATGGTTGTTGAATATATAAGATTACCTTGTTTATCCTTTAAAGGTTTACCATCTGCACCAAGTTGATAAATTTGGTCAAATGAATATTCGTCTGGCTTTACTGCATCAAATGTTTCTTTTGCAAATTTCCATATATCAAAATAGGGCGTATAATTAGCACTAAACGATTCACCAAGATTAGTAGATGACATCCAAGCGTTAGCTTTTTTATCAAAATTGTATATATTATCAGGGCTTGACTTACCTTCATCTATATCTTTTTGTATCTTTTTTCTTTGTTCTCTATACCAAGCAGTTGAATTTACAGCATTTTTAATTGTAGGATCTTTTACAATCTGTTTTGTCATTCCTCCCACAGCATTTGTAAGCTGGAAATTAGAGAAATCTGCTGCTGCAAATTTTGTTAAATTGTTCCCTAGTTCATTGAGTTTGGATTGTAGATAGTTTTTATCAACGTCTCTTATTACATCCAACCCTGCAATATTATCTATTTCAGACTGGATTTTTGTAACGTTCTGTTCATAAGCCTGTTGTTTGGCCATACCCACCTTAACCATTGCCTCAACGGGCAATTGTTGTACGTATGGGTTAAACTTAGGTATAATGTCTGTAAACGAAGCCATAATAAGGGAATTAGCAAATTTAATTTAAAATATTATATTACCAAACAATTGTAACAGATTTTGGTAATTCACTATAACCAATAAGGTTAACCTTTATACATTTTCAGGATTGATGCGTTTGTAGAATGTTTTTTAGTTTTTCCACCATTTTTAGCATCAGTGGTTTTTTGTTTCTCATATTTTACATTTCCACTATTTTCATCAACCACCTTTTTGTAGCCAGGTTTTTCAGGAAAATCAAAGAGTGTCAATCCTCTATTTCTAGCCATCATATCTGGAGTGAATCCGTATTGTGGGAAGAGGTTTGAATATGTAGCAAGTGTCCTGTTCTCAAGCTTGTTCTGAAGAGTTTTGCTAGCAATAGAGTTCATTGCTTCCTGGAATGTAGCTTTTGTGTTTGATCTAGCTTGTTCTTGTCTTGTGTACTGCTGATCCAAAATTGCAAGGTTTTTCAACTGAGCATCATTCAATAATTCTCTATTCTTGTTAATCACCTCATTCTCCATCTGCTGATTCATTCTGAACTGATCAGCCAACACTTCACTGTTTGCTGCATATTTCTGACCAGCAAGTTGAGAAAGTGCTGCTGGGTTATATCCTAATATTCTTTGTAAAGCATTAAAGGTTGCCTGATTTTCATTCAGCCGATTTTGGAAACTTACGTCAGACATTGGTGTTGCTAACAACGGTTGGAATGTTTGTGCCTGTACAGATTGTAACTGGTTGTTTCCCAATGCTGTAAACTCTCCAAGAAACTGTAAAGCATTTAATTGTTCTTGAAGAGGTCTATTCAAAATAGGTGTCAATTGAGAAGACAGAGCTTTCGCATAGTCGTAAGTAGTCTCTTTTTTATCTGGAGGTTCTTTTTGTTTTATTTTTGTAGGTAAAGTTTGTGAGCCAGGCATTCTTTTCCCACCTGGTCCAACACCTTTTATTTCAAAATATTCACTAGGTCCAAAATCATCAGCTTCTGAAAAATCTATACTTTCTCTAAACCCAGAAGGTGAGGTGAGGTTAATAGGCGTAGGTGCATTTTCAATCTCTCTACTTTTCTTTAACACTTCTGATAGTGATAATTCTTTTTGCTTTTTTTGTTTTTTACCTTTCTGTGCACTTTCTATTTCCTTACCATTTCTTGCCATATCATCTGCTTTAGCTGTCTTTATCTTACCCTTAGCAAGAGCATCTGCATCAACTCCCATTTCTTCAGCTGTTTTGTTTATTGCCTGTTGAAGAGCTGCAGCATTTATTTTGTATTGTGCCAATCGTTTTAGTTTTTCATTTTCAGCATCAATTATAACATTCTGAGTGTTAAGTGCTAATTTATCTAAAGAAGTGACAGGAGTTATGTTATCTAATGCACTTGTTGCTTTTTCTATTTTCTTATTAGCTTTTTCTTCCTGCTCTGAATATTTCTTCACAAGGTTTTTGAATTTAATAGGTTTGTTGTGAGATAGAGAAGGATCACCTATTTCAGAAATAGATTGTTTAGGTACCATTAAATTACCATACACAACCATACTTCCATCACCACTTTCTGTTGCTGGTTCACCTCTTTCCACTTCAACATCCACTTTATTCTCAGCAGCCTTTGTGCCATATTCTGCATAATCTGTGTAAGTATCATTTCCTGTAGGACCGTAAGAAACACCAATACCTGTTCTTCCTTTACCATCACTTTCATCATGTGATTGTCCTCTGAACATAACTGTTTCTCCTGTTCCTGGTAAGTAAGGATTTTGAGAAATAGGTTCTGCATATCCTCCCCAATGAGTTTTCATTTCACCGCCAAAAGCCATTTGTTCTTCTGGATCTACATAATTCTGACGAAGGTTTCCACCAGTTCTCAACATATCTGCATCAGCAGGAGGTTTCAACAAATCTTTTACATCGTATTCTCCAAACTTTGTAATCACCTGTGGCTGCCAATCATGACTCACCCATCCATGTTCTCCCATAGGAACATCTCCTCCGTTTCTAACAAATCCAGAATATTGACCTTGTATAGCTCTTGCTCCTTGTTGCGTGGATATTTTACTGAGATTTTTCTGTTGTTTCTTTTGTTCTTTCTCCATCTTTTCAGCACTTCTATCAACTAACCCTCCAATTAATTCTCCAACATTACCCATTCCTGGTATACCAATTAGTGATCCCACTACTTCACCAACACCTTGACCTATACTAGATCCAGCATCTTGCCCCACACCTGGAACAATATTTGTAAATTGTCCAGCTACATCAAACCCTCCTTTATTAGCAAAGCTTTTTAAATTAAATCCTCCTTGAGCCATAGGAAGATAGCCACCTCTTTTATACTGTTTCACTCTATCACTATCTTGAAGAGGTTCAAATCCTAAGTCTGAATAAAGAGTGCCAGGATTGTACATGTTTTGAATCTCTGTAGGATTACCACCAATCATGGCACCATCTTCAGCTTGCAGAAAGTTTGTACCTGTACCATAAGACATGAATGCTTGACCAGGAGTAACCATGTTATCTTCTGGACGAGTGTATCTTCTTGCTGCAATTTCTGGTCTTGTTGAAGCAGCTTGTAGAGCTACATCACTAACAGCTGTTGCTTGTCTGGCTGCGCTAAGAGCTTCTTTTTGCTCTTTAAGCATTTGTATTCCTCGAATAATGTTTTGTGCAGCATCAGCTATTCCCATTGGACCACCCATATTTCCAGCAAATTGTTGAAGTCCACCTTTACCTTTTTTAATCTTTGCACCTTTTTTACCTGATAATTCTGCAAGTTGTGAAACATCCTCAGCTGTTGCTCCTCCAGAAGTTACCCCAGAGCCACCACCTCCCATAATGTTTCCTAATAGATTTCCTAACATATTTTTTGAATCTTTTGCAGCCTGTTGTTTTTCTGCCTGTAACATTTGTTGCTTATAAGCTTCTTCTTTTCTCATCTCATCAGTCATCCCTGTAAGTATCAGGTCTTGTTGATCACGAACTTCTTGAAAGTTTATTGGTTGGAAATCTGTTACATCACCACCAACAAATTCACCAATATTACCTCCTGTTTGAAATTTACTTTTATTTACAGCAAAACCTTGTCTTTTTTCATTCAGATATTCTGAAGGAAACATTACAGACGTTGTATATTGTCCTGGATAACCATCTCCCCATTTTCTACCTTGTTGTTCATATTGATATATAAAAGGCATAAAATTAGAATAATCTTCATTTACTGGAAAATTAAATTTAACAGGACGAACACCTGTTTTATGACCTTCAATCACCCAATTACGATAGTCTTGTAATGTATTCTGTATAGAAGGTATTGCTTCTTTTCCTAATCTGGTTTTAGGATTTAACTTACGATATTCTTCTAATTTCTTCAAACCTACACTGTCTTTGTCTAATTCTGGTTTACCTTTCATAGGACCTAACCATTGTACATAGTTATTCCATTCCTGCATTAATTCAGGATCTACAACTTGATCTCCTGTCTGAGCTTTTTTAACTTCTTTTTTAGCTTCAGGATGAGCTTTAAAAAATGCTGCTTCTGTAGGGTATTTCTTGTAGAACTCAGATTCGTTCTTAACACCAGCGATTTTGAGAAACTTTGCTTTCATATCAATTGTATTTATCAAGCCAACCATTCTTGGCTTTAGGTTTATTATAGTTAGTAAAGTTAAGTAATTGATCTAAATGTTGAACAGTCTTTTCATCCTGTTGATTAACACCATTTTTAGCTACAGGATATTCTTTCACCTTCTTACCCTTGAATTTATAATCTTTTCCTGGTTCCATGTATTGAACATCTCCTTCATCTGAGATTCCTAAAAGAGGACCATATTCTACATTCTTCATCGTTATATCTGGAGAATCTATTTCCACCACCTTTCCCCAATTATCAGGATTCCAATACCCATCATTATCTTTCACTACACCACCTTTTTTCTTTTGTTCAGGTTTATTTGATAATAATTTACCAACATCTTTTTTCAAATACGATATAGCTGGTAATAAAAGAGGAGTTCCAAGAGGAGTAGGATTTTCTTTTGTTCCATATAGTTCATTTCCTACATACTGGGCTCCAGATGCTTTTATTCCATACCTCAACGCTTCCTCTGAACCATGTTGAATATTTGCTAATGTTGGATTTAATAATATCTTTTCTCTTAATGATCTTTTAGAAGGGTCTAACACTGATATTATAGGTATTTCGGTATATGCTGAAGAGAACGGAAATCTTCTAAATACACCTGTAGCTCCTTCAGATAAAGGTATTTCATTAAGAGAAGACTTATATCCTCTTTGTAAACCAGCTTTATTTTTATTAAGCATTTCTAATCCCTCTACTTGTTTTGGATTTACACCAACAGCAAAAGTTCCACGATACCCTTCCCAAGTTGTTTCAGGGCTAAAATAAGGAGCATCATAACCACCTCCACTTCTTATAGCACCACTTTCTATTAAATCCTTTATTCCACCTCCGCTTCCTATTTTTCTATAGTATTGATAATCCCCAAGATCGCCAAGAGCAGTGATTGGATTTAATGTATAAATAGATCCAAAGTTGTTTTGTTGAGGAGGAGGCAAAGCCTCTGATTTAGGTTTAGGAACTTCTTTATATCCTCTTAGCCAATCTTGTTTATAGAATTTAGCATTATCAATAGGAATAGGTTTGTCAAATATTACTTCAGATCCATCAAATTGAATATCTTTTGCATTTTTTTCTAATATTTTTGGTAATTCAACCATATGTTGTTTTCCTTTACCATATCCACCATAAGTTTCAGCAAATTCAAATGAAGGACTGGTGTATAAATCTTGATATTTGCCTTTTGGATTAGGTCTAATTAAACCACTTTCTATAGCATCTCTATATCCTGCTTCTCCAATTCCTCTATATAAAGATTCAGGATTAGGTTTAAATGCCCAAGGATTATATTTATATGCATTTCTTAAAGGAGTTTGTGTTGTAAGATATTCACCCACTTTTGGAGCAACGTTAACTATTCCCTTACCTCCTAAATATGCAAGTTCACCAACTGGCATGAGCGTTAAGGGAACATCTACAAGATTGTGAATGATTCTTTCTGACTGCTCTCTGTTTCTTTCTTGCAAAGATGTAGGCATAGTAAAATCTCTACCTAAAACTTCCTCTTCATATTTCACTCTATCTTCATAAGCTTGTCTATCTTTCTCTTTCTGTTTAGCTGTTCTTGTATCAGCACCTATTGTTGTTCTTGTTCTTGCTTCCTGTGCTTTCTTTTCTTTTGTTTTTTGTGTAGCTATTTCGGTTTTTAATTTTTGATTACCTCTTTGAGAGATGTCAGAAGACTTTCTCATATACCAAGGTATATCATCTCCCACTTGGGCTTTGTGAATTTCTGACCCATACTCACTTATGTTCTTAGGAGTCCAATCTAGTCCTTCTTGGTAGAATCTCATCTCCTGTCCATTCTGTGCTTTTGGATTATCGTTAGCACCTGTTACCTCCCAATTATCATTAAAATAAATAACACTTCCACTTTTTGTTTTCACCTTTTTAGCTCCAAGCTTTTTAGCTTGTGCTGCCATAGCTTTCCAGTTAGGAACCCATACACCATCTTTAAAATCACCAACATCTTCTATAACTGGAATAGATGCTCCATTCTGAGCACTAGGAACTGTTTTCTTTCCATAAGGACCTTCAGAAGGAATTCCTTGCGTGCGTGCGTACGTGAATCCTACAGCACCAGGAATGTTTCCACCCATTGCATACATAGGAAGGGTTTGATTAGCACCAGCCATAGGGGGTTGTAAAATACCACCATCTCTCCAAGCTCCTCCCCATGCAGGAGAATAATTAAATCCTTTATCTGTCAATCCACCCATCGTACCTTCTATACCATTTTGGGCTTCAGGAATTTCATATTTGTCTAACCACTTCTTCATTACTTATAAGAAACTTGAGATTGTGTAATAATAAATTGGCTCACTAAATGAACATCTGAACGATTGTCTAAGATGTGTCTCACTTTCAAATCCTTAGCTCTAAGAGGTTCTTTCTTAAAAGAACGTTTGTTGTAATCCATATTTGCCTGATTTACCACTTTATCAAAAGATAAACTTTCACAAGTGGCAAGAAATAATGGAGATCGTTTATCTTTCACCAGAGACCAGAATGTGTTATACTGGTAGAAACTATCGCTCTTTGTGAATGTTATGGTTTTACTGTCAGTGCTGTATATTGGATATTTCATGTAATCTTTAAGATTATTCACTGGTTTTGGAGCAAGCTCTAATATACCAGTTGATTGTTGTCCATTATATAATACAGCCTTGTTGAACCATAAATCATCCACTTGTATCTTATCGTTGTTATCAAAAACTCCTAGATTTGATGTAAAGTATTGGAATGCTTTTGTATAGTCTTTAACAGATTGAAGAATCTCATCGTGGTATTGATAGGCAAATGGATATTCTATAATATACGGTTCTACATTTCCATAGAAGTAATTATAATTTACAACATTTGTCAAATGCTTCCACAAACATGCAGTGTTGGTTTCTACAAAGTCCAATCTTGCCTGTTCTGATGGTGTGAGAGTGGTTATTCCAAAACTAATTGTTTTCTTGCATTTTCCAAGAGATTCAAGAGTGACAACATTAACTGCATCATACACTGTGTAAACCACCCCACTAATGAGACTCTCAATAGGAACATTCTCACCTAACACATTTCCAAACCCATCCTTTATGTTGAATGGACCACTTTTAGGAGAGGCTTTTACAAGTTTTATAATAATAGTTTTTGACATAATTTTCTTCAATCACTTTTACATTTAAGAACAACTCACCCCTCCACAAGTTCCCGAAGGAATATTGTTAGGAATATTTGCACTTGGAACACCTATTGTAGTTCCTACTATTTCATAAGTGAAACCATCATCACCTAAGTAGAACTGACCAATAGTCAATGAGTGAGGTGATGATACCAAAACACTACTTGCATCTAATATACAACTTCCACATACATATTTACTTGCTTCATAAACAACAGATGGAATAACTGTAGTGGTAGAAGTGGTTGTAGAAGTAGTTTCACCTGGACATAGACACAAAGGTGACTCACCTAAATCAGCTATTCCAATTGTTGGAGAATAGATGTTGTAACAAACAACTGCTCCATAGTTATCAAACCCTTGAACAATAACACCTTCACAATTTTGATAAGTGTAATAATCAATGACATTAACAAATCCTTGATGACAGTCACATTGGAAGATTGTTGTAGTTGTTGTAGTGGTGGTGGGCTCTCCTGTTGTAGTAGTGGTGGTTGTTGTAGGTTCTAATGTTGTTGTGGTTGTTGTAGTTGGTGTAATTGTAGTGGTGGTAGTAGTTGTAGTTTCTTCCACTGGAACTGCTACAATTGCCTCAAAATCAGTACAACAATCATTTATACCAGAATAGAAAAAGTTATTCTCAGCTATGTACCAATTAGGAATGTAACTGTGAAAACTAACCCAAGCCCTTGTTACAAAATTGTAAGAAAGAGACCATGATTTATTACAGAAGTATTCACGATCTGTTAATCTCACTGTATTTCTCACTACAGTGTCATTATTAGTTTCTTCTATGTAAAACTCTTGGAGATCAGCATCGTATTTTATATCTTTATTCAGAGGGATGTAGTCAAGCTTTGTGATGATTATCCTATCAAACTTACTATCATACACTCCATGTAATCCTATTCCATTGAAATGATTGTCTGTATTTACATTTGGAAAATATCTAAGGATTTCAAAAGCCAAATGATCTGTGAAGAACCTGTTCATCCCTGAACCAGGGGCACATAAATCTGTTGCTTGATTTCCAGATATTACAAATATCTGACCTCTTTTAGCATCAACAGTCACCTGTCCTTGTGGAATCTTCAAGAGCATCTTGTTCTGACTTCCTACATATCCAAGGTCTGTTTCCGCAAAATCAATTGGAGGAGCAGCTTTGAAAAGTGTATCATTACCAATATAAGCAGCTTGAGGGTTGCTTGTATTGATGGTGAGCATAGTGTTGTAGAGAAGAGATTTATTTTCAAATCTAGCTAATACAGCTTTATTCTGAATACCATCTAAAGAAATAAGATCTCCATAGTTCTGAGGGAAGTCAAAAGAGCTTATTGGTCTGTATATCAACCAATTATTAATCCTGTTGTCTGTAAAACTTTGCTGTGTGTCAGAATAAATAGCTCTGAAAGGAAAGTTTGTATAACACAATTGCTCTCTCCAATCTAAAGGAAGATGACTGAAGAAATTCTCTTTGTTTTGTTTTGAGAATGTAGAATTGTAATAATATGTATTATCGTTTGCTATAGAAACAAACCTTTCCTGAAACCAGTCATCAGGAATACCAGAACTCACCCTTGGCCAGAAATCACCTTCTCTATTATTAAACGCCTGTCTTAAATCAACATTCACACTAGACTCACAATAGAAATTTGGTATTCCGTATGCAAACAAGTAAAACTTTCCATCATAGAAAGTTCTATTTGGGTTTACAACAGGAGGAGTGGCTGTTGGGTCAGGTGCAGGTAGTTGACTGTTAGGACAATCAAAATTGTGTGCCTTATAAGAAATAATATTTGTTAAGTATTCAGTGGGTCCTCCTACACTGTAAATATAATCAGAAAGAACAGATCTTGCTGAGTGCCAGTATTTTGGGTAGGCAACATTACCAATCTCATCGTAGAATATATCACTATCATCAGGTGCACCTACACGATTATCAATAAAGAATGGAAGCTTTGTTTTAAACGCAAATCTGCTAATAAATGTATCACCTCCAAAGACAACACCACTTGTAGAAGAAGGTTTATCAATAAGTTCTTGATATCCTGTATCAATTGTGTTATATGAATATATTTGTCCCCATTGATTAGGGAAAACATTCTTCAAAGACCCATAATACGATACACCTTTTATTTTAAACAGTTTTTCTGGTTCGTTACATATACTTACCAGTCCTCCTGTATTAGAAGGTACACTTGATGCAACAAATCTTGTTTCATCAGTTATTGCTGAAAACACACCGCCTATCAATAAACTTGGTACTCTATTTGGATAGACAAGTGGAGATATTGGTGTTGATTTTCTTGAATCAACAGTTTTAATGTAAACAGAAGATTCTCTGTTCCAGTTATTAATATTTAAATCATCCCCAACAGATTGTACTCCTGGGAATAAATATTGACACTTATCAATCTCCCTTTGTTTAAATCCATTATTTTGAACAGCTGCTGAATAATCATAAGACAATCTTGAATTATAAGAATATGCATAATTCTTTCTTGTAATCCCATTAACATATATAGTTAAATAGGACTGATAGGCAGCAAACATTGCTGATGCATTAAATGTTCCTGTAATCTCTGCAATTGTCTTACTTGCATCAAGAGCATCTTGTTGTGCCTCTTTTGTAAGCAGTTTATACTTAGCATTATCTCTCACTTTTACAAAATGACCTTCCCCAGCACCAAATATAACATTCTCTATTTTTAATACACCTCCAAGAAAAGGTTGTCCAAAAGATGTTTCTGGAGAATTAAACACATGCCTATATTTAGAAGCATCTGATTCAAATGCTTTTAAGTTTACAGGTTCGCAACTTAATACTGAATTACTACTAATTTCCTCAATTCCAAAATCACAACCTAAACATATTCCCTCAGGAAGAGAAAAAGATTGTATAGTGAGGCTGTTTCCTTGAACCACTTGAATTACACTCACTGGTCCTGTTGGCGTAGTTTGTATCCTGAAAAGACAAATTCCTGATATACAAGTTAATCTGTATGATGTTGGTGTAACACGAGTTATTGTCACTGTACCAGGAGCTACTGGAGTTGAAAGAGAACACACCTGAATTGTTTGTCCTGCAGAAATATTTCCTGAAGTTTGTGTATTTGTAAAACAATCTGTATATGTATACACTTCATTTGCAGTTGATGTCAGCGTGTATTCTTTACATTCATCGATAAACCCATTACTTTTATCAAGAAGAAAAGGATCTTCTCTTAAATCATTATAAGGATAGTTGGGGAAGTAGTACTCTGTACCATCTCTTTCATATTTACCTACATTCCTTAAAATACCTTTTGCAACAATTGAGCTGTTTGTATTCCTATCACCACGAACAATTTTAAATCCAACAATTTGGTCTTTTTGTTCTCTGGTGAGACTAGAAGTTTCGATAAGAAGTGCCACCTGTTCAACATCCACCTTAACACCTATTGGAAAAACAGCATCATTCTGCATAACAGGATTTATATTTCCTGTTACAGAATAGGTGGGAGATTCAAATATGGGGCTAACTAAAACATCTGGAAACTTGTGGTGTCTGATGGGTTGATTAGAAAGTTCTCCCCATACATCCTCATTACATGGATAGAGCTCTGTTGATTCCCAATAAGCAAATTCTCCATATCGATAGGGAGTGGCATTTCCAATATTAAAACCTGTAGCAGCACCTATAACAGTGGCTGTATTATAAATATTCCAATACTTACTATATCCTATTCCTGTGCCAGAATCTACATAATCAGGAACACCAATGAAATCAGGATTTGTTTCTGGAATATCAGGAAGTGTTGATTCTGCTGGAAATAAAGTTCTTCCAGGGATGTGAAAACCATCTGTTTGTTTACCGTTATCTAAAAGAAAAACTATCTCAAAAGCATACACTTCATCCCTAAGATAACCTCTCAGATTTGTTGCATATATCTCTTTCGAATAGTCTTCATCAGAAGGAAGTCTGTAGGTTTGCCATTTCAAATCAATTTGATTGGCAATTCTCTGATAGTTTATTCTATCTATAGATGTAAGATTATCCCAGATGAGAATATCTTGCGCTGTTGTTAAATCCTGTGCTATTTCGTAATAAGGAAACTTCTCAAATATATCATCTATTGTAAGACGTATCTGTGTAACATTCTGTCCACTGTAGGTGATATCCTTTACAGAATCATCAATGAAATATGTACCAATCAATTCCACTGATGTAATTGCGTTCACTGTTTTTATTACAGCAACGTTGAAATATTTAAAATAACCAGTGGTATCAATGTTATTTATATTAACTACGATTGATTTCCCTACATTATAATTAAAATCAGGAGTGATGATGTTTTTATTTGCTATCGGTACAGGGTTAGTAACTGAGTAGTAGGATGTATATCCATCACCAGCAACATCACAATATTGTATAGCAAATTGATAAGTGCCAGCTGTAAGATTACCAATATTCACCACATCTACAATTTCTATCTGAGGAATTGTAAAGTTTGGTTGAACAGACAGTTTGTTACAATCTATTTCAGTTGTAAACTCTCTATCACAAACATCAGTGTTTGGTTTTATTTTATAAGGAGGTTCTGAGAGGTTTAAATATCTTCTTGGATTTATACCGTCTGTCCAATAGATTTCTGTAAAACAGTTAGTTATTTTATGAACAGCTTTGTGAATAGGATGGTTTATATTAAAGTTTAAACAATCTGCATTTATGTAAGGAACATAAACACAATTGTTGTTTTCCATATATCCTATTTCAGATTTTCCTTCTTCAGTGTTGAGAAGAAAAAATATGTGCTTGTTCTGTTCCTGTATAAAATGTTTTCCTATCAAAACGTACCCTTCAGGAAATGAAACACAAAGTTCATTACCAGGTTCGTTCTGATAGGAAATAGAATTATCGTCAAAGTTTTCAACAGCAGCATTCAATGCATATGTGAGAGAACCTTTTGCAATCTGATTTACAGATTGATCCATGTTCAGCCCAATTGAACCAGTGTTGTGGTTGATGTTTATAGCATCTGCACTAGGACTAACTAAATCTTTTATTTTCTTAATTATTTCGTCTCCAGCCATATCTGTTTACTCTATTAGGAAGTTCGTACATGTTAAATCTGTTCAAATCGTTCTTTATCCTTCTTTGTTTAGCGTATGCATCTTGTTTCTTGATTTCGATGTCTGCCATTATAAACGCCTCATCAGCAAGTTGCTTGTAATAAACCAATTTTGTCTGAAGTTGATTGAAGGTTTCATCATTTGTTTGATTCGTAAGAGTTTCAAACACTTTATACTTGATGAAAGCTTCAACATATTCTCTTATACGATAGTTGTCAGGAATCAGTTGATTTCCCATTTCATCATAATCTGTAGCATAGAAAACCAAATGAACCAGTCCATTTCTAAAATTTGTTACAAATTTATTATCCCTGATATCAAAAGAATCATAACTTGATGATGCAGGAGTGAACTGATTTGTTGGAGGAGATTCTTGATAGAGCTCCCAATCATTTGTATAGGAAACATCACAGTGTCTTCTAACAGAAATATTTCCTGGTTTAAGGAGATATTGTTTTCTGTAAGAAACTGCTGATTGATTATTTGTCTTGTAAACAGCCTGTATAATATCTGGCATGCATGTACAGCTATCTGGAGGACAATTACTGTTACAAGGCACCTGATTAGTTATAACAGGACTCACTTGAATAGTTGTTTCAGAAGCTGCTTGAGAATAGAATGAATTTGCACTTTGATAAGGAAATCCATTTACATCTGTACAAAACCAAGCTTCTCTAACAGCAAAAAAGTTGTCTGGAAGTCTGGCTTGAAAATCTTCAACATATAATGCTGCTTCACTTATAACATAAGTGGCTCTTCCAAGTTTCCTTAAACACTTATCTAAATAGGTGGGAAAGAGGAGATCATCTACAGCTCCTGTATCAAAATAGCTCTTAAGCTCTTCTTTTACAGTGGAATAGACAATTTCAGGAGAGGTAAAATTATATCTGTAATAGTATGACATTTAATTAATTTTTCCAGGTGTGATAAATGTGTTGGTATTTATCGTTCACTTTTATATAGTGAGAAAGCAATCTTGCTGTAAGTCTTGAAGTTTTGAAGTACCAAAGATCAGCAAACTTAAATCTTGCTGAATCCTTAAACCACATCCAGCCAAAAAAATATCCTTCTGTGTGGTAGTTGAAATTGTAGATGATTTTACCTTTTTCTTTAGTTTTTTTCCAATCTACAGGCAGGTTAATAAACTCTTTACCATCCACACCTTTTATCTTTCTTCTTTTTTTCTTGTTTATAGAGAACTCGCCAAACCCATAAGGAAGCCTAGCTTTCTCTCCTGTCTCAAGAATATACTCTTTGTAAGACTCTATGTAGATGTGAATAATGTTCCTCCACTCATTAAACGATAGTTTTATTGAGGGGTGTTTTTTACAAAATTGGTTGTAATTGTCTTTACTTGCGCTTCTCCAATCAACTTTGGTTCTCACGTTAACTTGTTGGTTTTGCATTTGGTGCCTGACCATCTATACCATCATCTGTCATATCAGTTTTTATTCTGAAATATGTTGCAAGTAGTTTTTGAGAAGCAAGTTCTAAAACTTGTTTTTCTAGATAGCCTGGCAGGTAAAATTCTTTATCTAATGGATTTTTACAAATTTCTTCCACTGGAGTTTCTGGTGAACCACATCCACATTCAGGATACATAATCTCATTAGGAACATCTTCTTCAAATAATGCAGCCACCCTGATTGATTGAAGAAGAGGGTTGCTTACATAAAGATATCCATTTACAATCCAGTAGTATTCTTCTTTCTTGATGATGGGAAGCTTGAGGAGATTTACATATCTGTTGATTGTAATCTCTTTTAACTTCTTTCCTTTTCCTCCCATAGCGTTTATGGAATAAACACCTTGGATGACATATTGATAGTTTCCTTCAGATATACGAGGAAGTTTATATTTACTTCTGGCAACAGTGCATTCGTCTGCATATTCACAACATTCAGAAATAGGAACTTCCACCATCTCTAAACAAGGAATGGTGGTAAACAATGTATCAGTTGCCCAAAGTTTTCTGAGATTAGTCTCTCTTTTGATTAACATAAGAGAGTTGTTTCTGATCTCAGAAGCAATCACCCTATCTGTAATAAGAGAGTCTGTAGAAAGCAACTTGTGCATACTACGTACATCCGAAACTAGCTTTCTTAATGTTGACATATTATTTATATTCTACTTTCAAATTCTCCTATCTTTCCATAGATAGGATCGTAAATAAGAGCAATTCCTGCTCGTATGTTATTAACATAGTTATTATCCAAATGCCATCTGTCAGTTCCTGATAAACTAGGCATTTGTTGTATTCTCACACCTTTCACCTCTTTTGCCATATAATGATGCTTGTCTCCTGTGTGCACCTCACGATAGACAGCTTTTCCAAAACTGCAAGCTGAATTATTGTTAGTGGCAAATAAAAGAGGAAGGTCATCTATTTTACAATTACCATGATGGTAACCAATAAATGTATTTCCTAATACAATAGATTTAGTTGTTGAATGTTCTCTCTGAAACACAACCTTGTGATTTTCTCTGAAGAACACATCCAGTGCGTGGGCAAGATAGAATGATTTGGTTCTATCATGATTTCCCTGTACCAGAATAACTTCTACACTATTAGCTACAGATTGTAAATAGTTAATTGATGTCACTAGCAAATCAAACCCTTCTTCATATTCATGATTGTATTCTACAAGAACATCTTGAGGAGTACCGTTTGTAGTTTGATTATGATAGTTGTCTGTATGGAAAAAGTCATTTGATATTGGGAAAACAATCTTGTTTATAACAAATGAATTTCTAACTCTTTCTACAAGATCTGCAATCACTCCCAGATATTGGTTCTTCTTGTCTTGTATAGTTTCTCCTTCAAGAGTCTTTTTGGCTAAGTGAAAGTCACATACAGAAACCTCTACATCAACATGTGGTTTATTAAAAGTGTCATCCACTTTTCTAATAATTATATCAGATGGTTTGTAGTTCTGTAAAAATTCAGCAAAGTCTTCTATTGTATAATCATCTGATTTTTTAAGAGTGGCAAATACAGAAGATGTAAACTTACCATTAGACTTTTGCTTAGTCCAATAGTTGGAGATTTTATACTTGTCAAGGTTTATCTTGTGAAGCTTAGCCAGCTCAAGATCATCTTTTGGTTCAAAGGTGGTTTCAATAGTGCTTTTCACTGTACCTCTCTCATTATTCACCTCTACAACATGTTCTTCAAGAGCACTTACATACACTGCTGTTTCTGCCTCATCCCTCACTGAATCTTTATTTCTTAGTTCTTTTATCAGATCTTCAACCTCTTCTTCTGTTATGTTAAGTTTTTTGGCATAAAAACTTTTACTTTTTTTCCAGCTGAGCATCTGTTCAAGCTGATGTAAAAGGCTGTGATTCTCCTGCATAAGGAATGATTTAGTTAAAATTGGGGTAAAGATAGTAACTTATTTCAGATTTACCAAATTATTTTAACTAGATGAATTATATACAATAATTAAATTAATTAGAAATTAAGCAAAAACCCCCAATGTGGATACATCGGGGGAAACTTCCTGTAAAACCAACAAAACAGGATTTTTGAAAATCATCAAACTTACAATATAATAATAGTAGTAGTTGTTGTCGTTGTACTTGTACTTGTTGTAGTAGTAGTGGTTGGTGCTATAGTGGTGGTTGTAGTAGTAGTAGTGGTGCAACCACTCAATATTTCACACAACAATAACTTTAATGAAGGATTTGTGTTTATAACATTTAATATTTGCAAAGCCATGTTTTCAGGACAAACTATGTCATCTATCTTCTGTAGAGCCACTGTTAATGGGTCACAGGTAGAAATTTCTGTACATGGCAGATTTCCTCCATTGTAAAAGACGTTATCTGTATTAGTTTTATAGACATTACAAGGATCAACACCACAATGTTTTGGATAGGTGTTTCCACTTAGATTATAACAAGGAGTACCAGATTTACAGCCCATATTTTAGATTTTAAGGAATGTACATTATGTAATAAGAACCAATAGCAGGCTGATTATTAGCGTGTGCCTGTCCTCCACCAGCAGCATCAATTGTAACAGTGATACCTGTCACAGCAGTAGCTGTTTGTTGTGTAGCAGGGTCTCTGTATTCTATACTTGAACCACCTGTAGGGTGAGCAGTGTTTTCTTGTCCTGGGAAATTATGAAAGTGACCTGGATCAGTTACTGTAGCTACGTGCGTATGTGAAGGAATCTGGGTTGTTAAAAGTGTAACTGAATTAGCTCCAGCTGTTGTACCTACACCATAAGAAGGATTAAAAGCACTTAATGCAGGGTTAACAGCACTGCTCATAGTTCCACCTCCCATAGTGCCATCTGTAACACCCACTGGCATTCTTCCTCTTAAGTCTGGAGTGCCATTCAAACCGTTACATAAATATACATTTTCCCAATATCCTATACCTTCACCAACAACATTCAAAGAATCCCCACCAGTAGGAAAGCCTGTGAGTGGTCCAAAATAAGGAATAGGTGAATATGGAACCATTTTGTTATACGCCTTATTTGAAGGTGCTACACTTGCAAGATAGGCCGCAATCAATGTATTTAATTGAGATATCTTTACATAGTTTGTATCTACATCTAAAGCAAGTGCTTCAAGGTCAATTTCAAGAGCACAAACCTTATTAATGACAGCTTGTACAATAGCATGTGTGTTAGAAGAGCTTGTCACTCCAGAAAGACATTCTATTGTATAATCTGCGTTCAATTCAGCAATGTCTGCAACAACTGCATCCACTTGTTCTTGTAGATCACAAGCAGCTTTTATAAGAGCGGTAATTAAATCTACAACAGTGATGTCTTGACACGTAGGGAGATTCTCTTGAACAAGGGTACAAATGATTTCTGAAGGAATATCTATCTTTATACCTGTACCATCTAAGGTGGATGTTAAAAACTCAATCAATGCTTGTTCTACATAAGAAAGACTATCTCCTTTTTGTATACCTAAAACAGGTACATCTATACCTGTATATTTAACACATTGATCAGAAACAATTTCAGCGCACCCATTAAAACAATTTGAGCAACCCATTTTATAGTTTATTTATGTATTAATAATTTAACTCTGCTAGCAATTTGTTCAACTGTGTATCCGCTAGCATAATCAGGATTACAAAGTTTGTATTGTAAAATTCTCTTATAATTTAATAAGTCAAGTGTCAATTGTCCTTGTATCTTTCTGTTCAAAGAGAACACTGTATTGTTATACAGATCTTTAGCAAGCTCTGTTAATTTACAATCAATGTCTGCAAGTAAAACAGGAACACTAGAACAATTTATACAATCTGTAAGTCTTGGTAATAACATTTTTTACTCTTTTTGTTCCTTGTTGAGCAATAGAATGACATGCTGCACAAAGACCGTTAATCAATTGACATCCACAGCCAAATTTAGCTCCACACTGTTTACATTGTGCCATATTAATAAAAGTTTGTTATATAATTTGTTCCAGAACACTGACAACCATTCTTCATAAAATTGTTTAACATCTTACTTGCCTGGTTGTAAAGTTTGTTTGCTTCATTAACAGCACAATTATTAGCAGCAGCTATTGCTCCTTGTATAAAGAAGTATATACTGTTAAGGTCAACTTTTGCCTGTGTTTTAATAGCTCTGTCACATTCCATCATGTCAAGCTTCATAAAAGCTTCATCAAACCTTTGTTGTAATTTGTCTACACGAATTATGCTTTTCTCAACATTGTTTAAATATGCAGGAGCAACTGAATATTTTAAATAATACACCCCATCAGGAAGAGGAAGTAAGGGATCACCTACTTCTGACAGTCCTAAAGAAGTGGAATTAAATAAATTAAGTTCATTTGGTTCAAAAGGAAGAGCCACTTTACCAAAACCAGGAATTGTTATTTCAATTGTTGGAGAAGAAACAGGAGGAGATACAGGATATGTGGATGCATCAGCAATACCTAAAACTTCTACGTTATATGTTGGTATTACTAATATGTCTAATTTTAAGTCTGGCATTGTTTCTAAATAAATATGCCAGAGGATTGAGTGCTATCCTCTCACCTCTGGCATAGGTTATATGATCAGGTTTTCTCTATTTCCTCATTAAGGAATTAAAGTTGTTGTAGTGCTTGTTGTAGGCCATACAGTGGTAGTAGTGCTTGTAGTTGTGATACAAGTGTTACCACCTTCAGGAACACCCAATGCATCTTCAAGAATAGCTCCAAGTGCAGCAGAAGCAGCCTGAGGAACAGCAATGATTACCATGCTATCTTCCTTAATGTAGTCACCCCAGCTATAAACAGACTTGTCATACTCATTAAACTTAATGTAATAAGTGTCATAAGTAGTACCAGCACTCACCCAGCTTTCAAAGTTTTCGTTGTAACCAACCATTCTGTAGAGATGCTTCAAATAACCAGCTTGGTAGCTATAGAAGTTCTTTTCTAATTGGATGATTTCATCAGAAGTACCTGTAGGATAGGAAGCACGCTGTGTAATAGTTGCTGTAGCAACAATGTTACAATTGTCAGCCACAATAAAGTCAGCAGTGGTAGCAGGACCAGAATAAACGAAAGTACGGAAGTACATTCTATCATATTCAAAAGGAAATGCTGCTACATCACAAGGCTGGCCATATTTAGTCAGAGGCTTACCAGAGATGCGAAGAATTGCATTAGCATCGTTACCAATTCTTTGGAACTGATAGAAAGTGCTAAAGCTAATGTTGTCAGGATTGATACCAGGTCCTTTTTGCTGAAGCTTAAGAATAAAAGCATCAATCAAAGCAGGAACATCAACAGTGTCACAAGGATCACCGCCACAATCGCAACAAGGAGCTTGAACAGTTACACTACGAGTGAAACCGTTAAAGTAGAGAGTGTCAATGTAAGAAGAGTGTGCACGTAATGTTAAAGTTACAGTGTCACCACATTTTACGTTCCAACCACTAACATCAGTTACCTGAGTTGCAGCTGTAGGACATCCTGTTACAGTGTACCATTCAGTTACGTTTGATTTACAATTTCCACCTTCACCACATCCAGAGATTTTGTCTGAACGCTTAGATCCTTGTAAATAAGTGTTAACCCTACCTTGGGCAATGTAGAAATAAGGGGCACTACCAGGAGTGTTTGTAGCTACATAGTTGTTATCAAAGATACCAACTTGGCCAGCTGTAAGGTTCTGCGTAGAGCTACCAGTTGGGAATGAATTTTGCCCCACTGGCACTACGAAGAGCGTAGTTAATGAAAAATCAGCCATTTTGTTTTATATTTAAATTGTGAAAAAACTTATTCGTTTGTTTGAATCCTTATCTGTGAACTTTGTACAGCAGATTGATTTTCTGTATACATAGCAAGGTTTTGAACTGTTAAATCCAGAAGCTCGTCTTCTAAATATGTCTCAAGTTCACAATCTTGGTCTACAGAAGGTGTTCCGTCAAACTTTACATATCCAGATTTATCAATGTAAACAGGATATCTCATGTAAGATATGTAAATCTTTTTAGGTGTAAATGTACCATCTGTAAATATACTTATTTCATCAGATGACAGGAAGTTGAATGTTTCCTGATATTCGAAAGAAGGCTTATAATGGTTGTTGTTCAGAATGAACTGTAAGTCACCATGTTTAGCCAAATCTCTATTTATCCAAATCTTTCTATCCTTACATTTACCTTTATCTGCTAATACATAACTATCGACATAGAACATGTATTTTGGAGATAGCTCATTTATTTTAGCATACCATTGATTCAGCTCAGGATTTTTAACTTTTAATTCAAGAGGTTGATTAATATAGGTGATAACTAAACTTTGTAAATCTTCATACCGTTTCTTAAAAGAATCGAGTCCCAATCCACTCAGTGTGCTAAACCCATCAACCTTTTGTTTTATCAGCTTAATTTGAGCTTCGTTCAAAGCTAAAATCTTATCTTCTAACTGTATCTGTTGATGTACATTAGTAGATAGTTTATTTAGTCTTTGATCAATCTTATATAATAAACTATCTACAGGTATCATACAGACGCAAGTTTCTTAGTTTTTAATTTTTGTTCAAGAGTGATTAGCTCGTCTTGATTATCATCATCTGCCAAGAACTTAACTAAATCATCTTCATCTCTTGCCACTTCAAACTCTCCTTCATAAACTTTACCATTAGGTTTCAATCTATATATAGAGTGTGCAAGTGCTTGTTTTACTAAATCTTTAATATGGAGCAAGTTTTCCTTCATGTCAGCAAATCTGCCAAACACTTCAATAGGATTGAGTCCCTGATATTTACCATTCTTAAACTCAGTTTGTTTCAGAACGTTATCTACTAAGTTGTATACCACTTCTTCTTTTGTATCATCTGTTACAGGAAGTCCTAACAAACGAGCCACTTTTCTCTTTCTCTCAGGAGTCATACTATCAAACTTGACAATAGCCTTGTTGATAAGTTGCTTCTTTTTGAACATTACAGCGTTTTCAATTTCATCATCAGCTACATAAAACTGTACGTCAGCAGCATATTCACCACGCTCCCAAGCTTGATAGCTAGAAGCAATTGTTGGATGAACACGTAACCAGGAGAAAGCTAACTCTTGCAGAGGAATACTAAGATCAAAATAGTTATCTCCATCTAACAGTTTTACAGGTTGAACATGCAATGTGTCTTCTGTAGAAGTGGAAAGTCCATAGTTCCAGAATTTAGAACGAGGACCAAGATCAATACCTCCAAGAGCATCTTGTAACTTTTGTTTAAGTGCAGTTACACGTTCAATTTCTAATTCTTTTTCCATAGGATCAGAGATTCTACGTATGTAAGATGCTTGAGGATCAAGTCCTGTTCTGTAGGTTCCATCAAGTTCTTTATAAGGATACTTGAAAACACCTGTACCAGGAATCCTTGTTAAACCTTTTAACGCAAGGCCACCTTGCATTGTCTGAAGTTGAGAGTTGTTGTACTCTTTCTTAATAGTGGAAATTTTCCCAATCTTGCCCATAATGTAGTTATTTTTTGTGGTTTTAATTTAGCAGAGATGCGAGGATCGAACCCCATAGCGACTGAGAGACACCCCAATCCCCATCTCTGTAGTTTTGAGAAGACTCCCCCACTTTTGATTAGTGGGGGGAGATTCTTCTCGGTAGGTTATAGCTTCCAGAGGAAGCAGAGTTATAATTCTGAGACTATAACGTAAATTAGAATTGTGGGATTTCTTCAATCAACACTGTACGAGACAGGTCTTCAATGAATACATCACAACGGTCTTTCATCCAGATTTCATAACCAGGGAATTTGTTAGCAGAGCTCATACCCTGAGACTTAGCAAAGCCTAAGTGGTGACGAGTTCCATCAATATATCCCCAAGTCATAGAAGGAGCACCCTTCATACGCACCTCACGGATGTTGTTAACCAAAGAACCATCGCTCATAGGACTAACATCAAATACCATGAATACAGGTGTAGATTTCTTGTTCTGACCAAATTCCAGATTGCTCTGAGGAAGATCAAGTTCTTTCAAGTGAATCAGTTCAACACGACCAGTCTCACGTGTAACCATTGCATCGAATGCAAAGTTGTAAGTGATGTGTTGACCTTCTCCTTGTAAATAACGATTTCCGCTATCAGCTATGAAAGTGAGACCACTGTTCAAAGCATCTGTTTTCAAAGCTTGTTGGAACACGTCAAAACCAGCTTCATTAGTGTACATCTTAACACGACGGTCTTTAACATCAACACGACGATAGAACAAATCACCAAACACAGAACGGATCAGGTTTGCAGAAAATTCACCACGATTGTATTGAACTAAGTTACCGTTGTTACGCATACGATGGTATACACCAGCAGAAGTACGCTTCAATTCTTGCTTGCTACCATTAGTCTTAACAGTACCAGGCTTGCTCCAAATCATACGCTTAACTTTCAACTCAAGCATAGACTTACGCATCCAGAACTCAATAAATGGTTCCCATTTAACATCATTACGAGTTAAAGGTAATTGATTACGACGTTGAGGAGCATATACTAAGATGTCTAATGGTTTACCAGAAGCATCACGCATCATTTTGTCATCAGCCCACTCAGTGATTTTGTGTTCGAAACCATATGCAGAACCTAAAGATTCAAACATTGTGATTTTCTCACCCAAACGAGGAAGACCTAACAAATCTTGGTCAAATTCACCAATTGCAGCATCAACCAACTCTAATTCAATACCAGTTTGTAAGAAAGTAGAGCTAACGAAATCTACAGTGGGGTTATCAGTCACCAAAGTGAAAGTGTACAAAAAGCCCATGTTCCAAGGAACTGGATCTTTCACCACGTAGAAACGAGGACCATACTGACGACTACCTACAGAAACAATAGCGTTCTTAGAGAACTCATTAGTATCAATAACAAGAGAAAACTCTTGACCATCGATACCTGGTTTGTTCAATTCAGCTGTTGCTGAAGGGATGTCAATAATTTTGGGGAATTTGTAGGGAACAGCCACTTGCCATTTCCAAGCATCACTATTATTATCAATGTAATAAGGTGTGCTTTTATTAATCATGTCCAGGAAGTCATTGCTGTACAAAGAACTCTGAGTATACAGACTGATGATCTTCTTATCATAGTCAGCAGGTTCAGTTGAGTGGAATGATTCCAGGTGGTTAGCATCGGTGAGCTTTCCTACAGCACGTTTGTCCATAGAAGCAACACGAGCATACGTAAAACCAGTTAAGCCTGGGATTGTTTGAATTGCCATTTTGTTATCCTTTTTATTTTGTTAGTAATTATATAAACCATGAATTGGTCTTCTGTTGCCCACCATTATTTGATTTCACTGAAGTTTTAGATGCTTGTCTTGCCACTTCACCAAATAATTGATCAGACTTCTTGCTTATTCCTGTCTTTTGAATTGTAGAAAGGGTGGGATCCTTTTCAAGGATCTTGAGGAGAAGTCCAACCTTAACCTTTTTTTCATGGTTTTCAGGTCTCTTCAACTCCAGGATAGAGCGATCAAATTCTGTAATAGTTTCTCCAGAAGATGTCTTATATCTATCCACCAGTAAGAAGTCTTGTAGTTCGTTTACTAGTTTGGGGTTGATGGGAATACCGTCAAACTCTTTTGTTTTAAGTTTATCTTGAAGAATCGTTTGTACATTATTAATATACTGATTCTTGATAGCTTGTCTTTGTTGTAACTCTTGCTGTGACCTTTGTTCCATTTCCTGAAGCTTTGCTGCTTCTTTTTTTACCAACACCTTGTGGTGCTTTGTAGCTACAGTTTCAAGATCACCATAGTTTTTAAGACGTTCCACTTCTGTATCAACATCTTCAGGATCAAATCCTTGGTCTGTAAGAGCTTGTTTTATCACTTTCACCTGATTTGATTCTTCTGAAAGATCCATCTCAGCAAAGTTTAAAACATTATTGTATGTGCCGAAATATTCTTTTGGATCAACTCCTTTTACAAAGATTGCTTGGAAAGCTTGTTGATAATCTTCACCAAACTGTCCAATGAAGTTGTTTACAACATCAATAGCACCTTTTCTTTTTTCTTCTTGAAATCTCTCAAGGAATTCTTCAGGAGTGGTTATAGGAACATCTTCTTCATCTTCACCTTTTGTAAATACACCTAGTTTGAACAGGTCATTTGCAAGTGCACCAAATTGTGTAACTTCTGGTGCTTCTTCAGATTCTTCAGGTTCTTTTTCAGAAGCAACAGGTTTTGCTTTCTCTTTTGAAGGAGTGGTAACAACCTCTTCTTCCTCTTCTTCTTCTTTGTCAGTGTCTGATAATAAGAATTTCTGAAGAGAGATTGATGCATCTTCCTTTTCTGTATCCTCGCTATTTGCTTTCGCTTCAGCTTTTACAGGTTCCTTTTTTACAGGAGCTTCTTCTTTAATATCCTTAATATCATCAGGACTGCTAGAAGCAGTTTCTGGAGACATGAGGTCATTTAGAAGTTCAGCATTACCTGCTCCCATCTCCATTGTATTTTCAATACTGAAATTAAATTGGGGAGTTTCCAAATTTTCGGCCATATGTAGTTCGTTTTTTTATTGGTTTAATGTAAAAGTATATTTCAATCGTTAAATAGCAAAGAACTTATACTGATTATTTGTGATTTTTCCAAATAATATAGCATTAATATTTTTTACTATAACTAATTCTGTTTACTCTTTGAACACTGTGTACACTTTTGTGGTCACCACTCTAGCAAAAAACACCTTGTGAACAACTATTCCCATAGACTCACATTCTTTCTTGATGGCATTCTTGATAGCTGTAAGAGTTTTCTTTTCCTTAATCTGTTCCCATGTACAGTCTGTAAGATAGTCTGCAATCGTTCCACGTGACACATCTCTTATATTCCCAGCAGCATCATTTGTGTCTATCAGGTACTTCTTGGGATCGTGTATATCAAACATTACAATTGGTTCCACGCTCACCTGTTTACCATCTATTGTTGTAATGTCTATAGGGTTTAGTGGAAATGTATCAATGGTTTTTATACATGTGTGAATCTCATCAATTAGAGGGATTTTAAAATTAAGTCCTTCTGAAAGATCCTTTTTATATTTACCAAGTCTTAATAAGACACCTCCTTCATAACATCTCAATACGGAAACTGGGGAAAGGTAGTTGTTCCACTTTTCCCCTATCCATTCAATTGTACTTATAAGAATATTGCTATCTAACATTATTTAGAAGGTTTTTTGTTTCTTCCCTTAGCATTCTCCTTAGCTATTGCTAAATCGTTAGCTTGGTTTTCTCTAGCCACCTGAAGCTTCTCTCTCTCAAGAGCCATCTTATCAGCAGCTTGTTTGTTCTTAGAGTTGATTTCTGCAAGCTTTGTTTGGTAGTCTCTTGAAGCCTTTGACTCTTCATTAGCCAACTTACTCATCTCTAATACATCAGGAATAGCGTTTTGGTTAACATCCTCAGATTCCACATTACCAAACCCTGTAGCCTGAATGATGGCAATCTTTTCTTTAGAAAGCCTATCAAGCTCTTTTTGGTAGTTTTCATTGGCTTGTTTTTCAGCTGCCATAACTCTCGCTTGTTCAAGAGCTGCCATTTGCTGTTCCTGCTGTGCTTGCTGTTGTTGTTCCTGAAGCTGCATTTGTCTTTCTTGCATTTCTTCTTGTCTATCTTTCAGATCTTTGAACACCTTCTTCATCTGACGTATAGATTTCGTAGTGTAAAGTTCTATAACATCATGTAAAGAACCACCGTTCTGCAGAAGTGCTTGAGAAAGCTGTCTGATTTCCTGGAACATTTGGTTATCTTCAGGTCTGTTAGTTGGGAACACTTTTAAATCACGGAATCTGATGTCAGACCCATTCACCTGAACAAAAGCAGATTCTCCTTCAGATGTAATGTAAGAAAGAGTGGACTGTGGTTTTTGACTTTCTACATACAAGGCAGCATCTATAATTGCCTGATAAAGCTGACCCATTATATATTCATGTGCTATGAACAAAGGTTCTGTCTGAGCATATGATTGTTGTATAGCAGCATTTGTACCTGTCGCTGATTCTGAGGCCATTACACCACCTAATCTCTGTCTTGTAATACCAATCAGTTCCCAACACTCATTTTTCAATTGCATAGCAAGTTGATAACGAGACTGTATCTCTTGTGTTCTTGTAAGGTCAATATCTCTAAACTGGTTAAATGAACTTGGAGATTTCAGGTTTTCTGGGGAGTCATCAATAAATACAACACCTCTGTTACGTGCTTCCATTTCCCAAACATCTAACGCATCCTGTGCATCACCATCTTTAGGAATAGGTACGTGTCTGATGGATGTTAAATACACCTTACCCACCTCTTTTTCCAAAAGCTTGTAAAGCTGATTCATACAGACATTGTACAACACCTGGAAAGGTTTCATCATATCAACCAAAGAACGAGCTTCTGTATTCTTCACCTCAAAAGTCATTCCTATAATAGGACAATAAGTGAGAAGTTTGAACGGTTTTACATGATAGATGTCTGGACCAATCTTTATACCCTGATACCACTGATTTATCCATCCCCATTCCAAAGACTGCTGTGTAGGCATAGTGCCTGATTTGTAACTCTCATCTACAAGAACAGATTGTTCATTGCCCACTTCATCCAGATAGATGAGTTTACCTATCTTCTTCTTGGAGAGCCAATATGCTCTCACCACTACATACTTATAACCAAAAGATGATACGTTAGATGTGAGACCGAGGAAATCTTTTAGCCCATCATTGTTCTCCTTCATTTCACTTTCAATAATCATCCTTGTCTGAAGAACAAGAGGATCGAAAGTATCATATGTAACTGAATCAATACCTGGAGAAACGTTAGGGTTTCCTAAATTGGACTCTCTAACATTAATCAATCCATAATCTTGGAGAGATGATCTGAGATGGTCAATCTCTTCTTTTGTTAAGTCTGGAACACTTTCAATAATTTCTGAAAGCTCCATCACCTGCACTGTACCAGCAGCATATGCACCCTGTGCTCTGCCAGTGGTATCTGAAATATACTTTCTATCAGGTGTGGTGAGGAACCAAGTGTTCTTAGGATTGGCCACTTCTATATTAAAGCCAAGTTTAGAATTGTCTTCATATATATGATAGAACTCTCTTGATGATATTAACAAATCCCTGAAAGCATCCTCACTTTTCTCCTTTAAATTAAACTCCATTTTCTGAGCTGTAAGAACATGATTTGCCCATTTCTCAGCCACAGATGTATAGGAATCAAGTTGATCTTTCACTTGTTCCATTGTCATCTGTTCAATTTCTTCTTCAGGAACTTCTTCCTCTTGTCCTTCCATTGCAAACTTTTCCATTATCTTGGATTTAGCTTTGCTCATTATATATCCCTGGAGAAGATCTGTCTTATATTGTAATTCTTCTGATTTACTATCATCATCAAATGCCTTCACTCTATATGTGTCAGGTCTTTTTGTGATTTCACCCACCAGGTTATTAATAGGAGTGGTGATAATTGAATAATGTTTCACGTACGCAGGAAGCTGTAAATCTGCTGTAAGCATATCTGTAAAACTCTTCACCTGAGGCTCTTGATAGAAGTCTTCCATCCTGAGAATGCCCTTTACCAGGTCATAGTTCTTTACAAACGTATCACGGTTCTTTACATACTCAGCATAAGCCTTGTTTGCAAAGTAGTCCATCGTGTTCTTTATCCAGCTTTCATCCTTCTTTTCTTTCTCAGTTTTAAATTGATCTGGAAATATATTTAAATACGCATAGCGTATTGTTGCATCTTTGGTATACCTAATTATTGCCATTATGTAAACAATTTACGTTTTCTTGTATTAAACATTCCCCTTGATTCTGTAAACAAGGTGTTTTTAGATTTCTTTGCAAACATTGCTGCCACCCTATCATCTCCAGATCCTCCCACCTTTCCAAGAATGGGGTCCATCTTAATAGCTTGGGCAATAGCTAATTCTGCTGCTACAATACGGTCAAAGTTACCCTGATCATTGTATTGTATTATTTCTTCCAGAAGAACAGGGTCAAATATCTTACTCACTCCTGTCACTTCTTTTGTAACATTACCATTTTCATCTGTCTCTTTATACACCACTTCTTCCATATACTTCTTGAGACAGTTGTGTAAATAGTCTATCACTTTTTGTGCTGAACGGTGTACACCATATTCACGTTTAACTGTGGTGTTTGGTACCACTTCCATAAGCCACTGTGGCTGCTTTTCCAAGTAATGTGCATCTCCTTTAGATTTCATGTATTCAATAAACGATATGTCATCATTCTCACAAAGGGTACGAGCATTGTAATATTTAATGAGAAGTCTGGCCTGTTCTTCCCATGTTTCCTTCTTATCAGGTCTTGCACAGTACGAAGCTACGAACATATCCTGATATTTCTCTCCTGTAAGATCGTGCATTCTTTTGTAAATATACACACTTCCAAGAGAAGAACTGTATGCTGATTTTCCCTGTCTATAAGGATCGACCCCAGCAACATAAAGCCCATAAGGAGGACTCTCCACAGGAAACTCATATATTACAACAGGAGCATCTTTTAAATCACTGTTCTTTAAAGGGAAGTTTGTAATAGGCTGTTTATCAGTGAATTGATGTGCTATCTTATCTCCATCATTGAACAGAATAACAGGAACACCTGTTCTCTCCTGTTGCATAAGCCTAAACTTCTGACGTTTAGCAGCTTCAATATCAAATATGTTTGTATCTTCATTAAGAAATATGTCATCCACTTCTATGGGATAGTACATCTTTTCTTTCAGATAGGCTATTCTGTCTCCAGCTTTTTTAAGTTTTTCCAGGTTGGAGTTGGTGATATTAAGAGCTTTCTCTTCATTACTCACCAGCATTGGAATTTCTTTGAGAGCAGGATTGTTGAGGTAGTCCCCAAGTGTAGAGGGTTCTTTAGCCTCCATCCTATATTTATAGGAAATGAATAGTCCATGTATACGCTTATCATCTTTCTCATTATTATATGTAAGAAAGTTGAAATTGTCTACATCAAACATCAAGGACTTAGCGTCCATAAACTTTTTCATATCACCCCCAGTGCCCGTAAGAATTGGAGAACATCCCCAACCAAACGGTGTTGTGAAACCAGGGACAGCTGCTTGGAAACCTCTAAGAAAGTTCCCCTTACCAATTTCATCTATAATTAATTTACGAGGTTTTGTACCAGCAATAGCTTCCTCGTTATTACCTTCATCAAGGTTACGGATGAGGATTTGAGAATACGGAATCCTTTCTCCTGATTTTGTTTTAATACCAAGTGTCACCTGATTCTTCCAGTTGTCCTCTATTCTCTGCCACCTCCAAGCTTCTGGAAGGAAGTTGAGTCCTTTATCAAGCTTGTCTGTAATCAGCTTTATATCTGGAGCATTCAATCCAGCAATAATGTTCTGGGAGTTTTCATCAAATGTAGCTCCCCATCCAATGTAAGAAGCTTCTAATACAGACTTGGCAAAACGTCTGATTCCTAATATCACCAACCCTTTCTTCTCTTGTTGAGACTTATCAATCTCATTTGTTACAATCCATTCGTTGTCTCTGAGCAAGGGATTGGCATACTTCTGTGAGATTCTTCCACGTTCATCTATAACATCCACCTCTGTATGCCAGATGTTCAAGTGCCAATAGAGAAAGGGATTAATGTACACCCCATTCATCATAGCCCCATTCAGGCACAGTTCTTTGTGGAAATTGAAAAAGGATTTATGTTCAGAAGAATCTTTGTCAGGAATACGTTTCTGATTTATATACCAATCTTTATAATCTATAGATTGCAATGCACTCATTATTTTCTGCTTTTAAGGAAATCTTCAGCCATAGAGCTGAGCTCTCCTTTACCTCTCACTTCCACCTTTGCCTCTTCTGCAGAACGCAACTTATCCACCACTTCAAGCAGGGCTAAGTAGTTCTTCATAGTTTCCTGTATAAACTTTCCCTGAGCTTCTATAGAGGCAATCACCATAGGGAGCATTCCTCCTTTAGCTGTAGGTTTCCATTCAATCCTATCTTTCAGTTCATGAAGGGGATTGGCATCTACATAAGCTTTCCAGGATGTGAGCTGTTGCTCAGCCCAGTCAAGCTCTGTATTTATATATGTAGTTTTTTTAATACTCGCCATTATCTTCTTCTTTTAGAATGTTCTCAAGGTTCATAGCTTCTTGAATAATCTCATCCACTTCTTCATCGTCTGTATGTGGAACATCCATATCAAGCTGTGCCTTATACTTACTCAACGCAAAAAAGAGTTCCCTGTCTGTTATTCCCCAGAAATCTCCGTAATCAGCAAGAGCTGTAGAGATGTGCCTTCCCATATTATAACTTGGGTAGGTTTTGTGAAGATCTATCAGTAGAGCCAGTAGTTTATTAAAGTGATTTGGTTTTCTGCTCATAACTGTTCTATTTAACAATCAATCCAACACTGGATGCAGAGAGTTTAGATAGTGAGGGAGCCACCACATCTCTTAACATGTTTTGGATTTGTTCATTTGCAAGTTCTTTGGTTTTTTCATCAACACCTGAAGTGGCAACTAAAGCTGCAAGCTTCTCAATTACAATCCAGGCTTCAATAACAGGGTTCATAATAATTGGTTTAAATTGTCATCTGATAGTTTAGTGATTATTTTAGGAGAAATGTCTTCGTTCTCATTTTCTTCCTCTTCTTCTTTACCACTTGTGTCTTTAAACACCGTATACTCTCTCTTAAAAGAAATGTCTATACTGTCCTGCTCCTCATCGTTTGTTCCATGTAAATCAACATAATCCACACCATTCTCATACAGCTCCTGGAGCACTTCGATGAAAGACTCTAAATGAATCTTACGCAAAACTATTTTTTTTCCTTTATTTTCTTCCATTGTTTTTCAATTTCTTGTTGTTGTTCATGGGACAGGACAGCTTTCCACTTATTCACAGGACACTCACAAGACAGGCATGCTGTTTTTGCTGACAATGTACATCCACAATCAGAACAATGTATGTCTGTTCTTATTGTTTTATATCCATTCTTTTTGGCATTCTCAGAATAATGAGGACATCCCATACATACATTCATTCTCTCTTTCGTCGTTTCCTCTATCACCTTCTTCAAATGTGCTGGGGGAACAAGCTTGTTTCTCCACCCTTCATAAATTTCAGACAGTTTCATCGTTGTTCATCTTTGGTTTTAAGGCTTCAATATTTATAAGAATATTTGTAAGCTTTGTCTGTGTAGAAGCTCTCTTCTGTTCGGACGTTTCTGGATTGTCTATTACACTCTGAAAATAAGCTTTCTGAGAAAGCATCTTTTCCATCCTCTTGTTGGCCTTCTTCTGGTTAAAAAGAAACTTTCCAAACCCAGAAATCTCCACACTATTATTACTCTTAAGAGCCTCGTTAGCAGAACTGAACTGATGGCTAATCACTGTGTCAATCGTCTTCTCACTCACCATGAGCTTCACCGCCATCTTCCTAATAATATAATCCTTTACGGAAAGCGAAATTGGTTTATCCATTTGTCAGCGTTATTTCCAGTTTAACATCCTTCGTAAAATCCAACGTAATGACACCATTCACCTTCACCTTCCCGCCTTCCTTCACTAACACATTGATTTTCTTGAGCTTAGAAATAATATTATTAATCGTAGCTGAGGAAGTGTTATACTTCTCACAAAAATCCTTCCTTATATTACCATAAGAAATATTCCCCCTAACAGCAGCAAACGCTATGAGCTGTATCTCCCTTTCTGTAAGTTTCAACCCATTAACAGCAGAAAGAATAGAATAATACCTCTCTGCTTTAGAAAGAATATCACCATCCATCTTCCTAAGCTTTTGAACTATTACAGGCTTATTATTCGTTGGTTCCATAATTTAGTTGTAATTAACACAAAGATAGACAATTGTCAAACACAACAACTAACCTTTTTTCTAACAAATGCTATATTATGCATTCAATTTTTCATTCCTTCTAAAGAATATCCTTCCCCACCCATCCGCCCCAAAGTTACAGGAGAACATATGACATTTCCAAAAAAATTTTTTACCAGGGGATAACTTTCCAAAAAGCCCCCCTATACCAACCTGTTCCCTGACAATCCCCCCACCTATTATATGCATGGGAGGGGAGACTAATCCCAACAGAAACCCCACCGAAGTTTGGGGTAGTTGACATACTCCCCGTATTATTAACATCAAAAACGTAAAATTATGACAAACGTTCAAGAAATTCTTCAGACAATTACCTACCGTGATGAACAATCTCAAGGTAACAGCTCAATTGGTACAGTTAAAGAAATCTTTAAAGATTTTGAGTTCTTACCAGTTAAACACAGCAAAAATGGAGCACGCCGTGCTTCTCTCATGATGAGAAACATTGCTACAGGCAAGGTTGCTGAACAAGTTTTAATCATGTCACCAACTCTCACTGATTTGTTTCGTGATAATAAAGTGACATTAAATCACGTTGCTGGTTTTCCAGTGTTTCACGGTGAGAAAGGTTTCTTTGTTGGTTTACCTTCTGCAGGTTGGGTTGAGGTTAAAAAGATCACTATTGAGCAATATGCTCCTCAAGCAGTGGCTCTTGAAGAGCTAATTGGTTAAAGATAGGGCCTTCGGGCCCTTCTTTCATATATAAAGGGTGGGTGATAAGCACATAGGGTGGGAAATAATACCTAAACTAAGTGTAATCACTTACCTTTTATATATCTTTTTAAGTATAATGCAGTAGGTGTACATCCCATTACATCCTTTTATATGTATTTGTTCATTCTTTAAATATTGCTGTTCAAGGCATAAATATAGCATTCATTAACCAAAAAGCCTGTATACAGGCAACCAATTGTTATGAAAGAATATGCACTTGTTAGTGTTCAGAATAGATTTGTAGTTATGCTTTATGCTACATGGATGGAATGTCCTAATGGTTGTGTAATGCAGACATCTGATGATATTCAGGAATTGCTCAATGAGGCTGATTGGAGAAATGCTCATGAAGAGTTTATGGAGGAGTATGAAGAGTATTCTTGTTTTGATGGTAGTTATAAGAGCCTGTAATAAGGCTCTTTTTACAATCGTTTCATACAGTTATAACAATTCTTTAGAAATAAAAGTAACAAATAAATAAAAATAACATGAAATCATTCATTCACATTCTTAACTGGCTCATCTATTTAGCCATTCCTTTTGGTCTTGTATTGTTCTTTATGCTTGTAACAGCTTTTAGCTTTGGCTATAAAGAATGTATACAGAGCACGCCTTTTGTTCTGATTTATACATTGTATGCAATCAGTATAAGTTTGGCATATGTATCTTCTGTTGATTCACACGATCCTATGCCAATGTTTTTTGGAAAGGAAGACTAAAAATCTTCCTTTCCTTTTAATGCACCATAACTCACTTCCCAAGGGTGAGACAGTTGTAATACCTGAATAGCAAAATAAAGTTAGCTGTAGTAAGAAGTATTACAACTGAGTGCAGAGGGGAATATAGTCAGGTGGCGTAATTGGCTAAAGCAACGAGTTACTGGATATCCATCTCGTCTGATGCAGGTTCAAATCCTGTCCTGACTACAATGAATGAAAACTTATTGTCCTTCTGAGTTTGCCTATTAGGTTTAGAAGAAGGGATAATTTTAAACACACATAACATGCAAGACATTGAAACACAAAGAGTTACATTGACAGATGAACAATTTAATTCTCTACGTGAATTTACATTCAACAACATTCATCTACCTACAAGAGAATTTTATAACCAATTTCATTCCTGGTGGGAAACTGTTCTTGGCTGGAGGCCTGAAAGTGTAGAACATATTAATGATAGAATCTACACAGTTTACACAGAAATTGAATAAACCATTTAAAATCAATTAGTTATGAAAATTTGGGCAACATTATCTATCGCCTTTACAATAGGTGGGATAGTTCTTTACACTCATGCTGAAGAAAGTCTTTACACTAAGATTTTCTGGGCATTATTATTAATTAATAACTTCTTCATCCTTAGTAAAATTATTGTTATTGATGAAGGGGATTTAAATGACGAAGAATAATGAAAAAAGTTATTATTTCAACGCTTTTTGTAACAATGCTCTGTTCTTGTGTTACAACATATAGTCCTTACAGAGCTGCAAACACAGGAGGGAAAACCTGTAAAAAAAGACACATTATACGATGATGAACTATCAATTTAAAAACCATGAGCTGGTTGTCAGTTTAGGACACTATCCTTCTGGCAGAAGAATCATCAGGCTGGTGGATGCTGAAGATGGACTTACGTATTCTGTTCCAACAGCAAATCTGCCTGATTTAGATGTGAAATACCACCAAGAGGTGCTTATAAAAGACTATTCAGAAAATGAGGGAATGTTTGATTTTCTTGTTTCAAACAACATTGTTACATTTACAGGTAAAACTGTTGTTTCTGGATATATAGAGCTTTATATTTGTACACTAAACCCACAAGAACAATGGGTGGGAAACAAAAAACTGTTTAACTATGTGGTATGAAACAGAGGTTGTAATTAAATCTTATAAACCTTTACAATTGGAACCAGGCATGTTATTCCTCCAAATCCTTCACAAAGGCACTCCTAAAGAGCAGATTGAACTATTTGCTCTTGACAGGGTGCCTCAGGATGAGGAATCTTTCTTACAGCAACATGGCTATCCTGTAGAGCTTTACATAATAGATGACCAAGGGAATATTTTAGCTTCTCCTGAACAAATAGGATGGTGGGATGAAGGAGATCATGTTGATGAGCTTTCTGACATCTCTATTTCACATATAAATAACATATTCAATGATTATGATGGGTATGTAGATTTAGAAATGGAAGAATATGATGAAATAGAAGGAGAATATGTTCCTGTTATATATGCAGAAAAAATGGTGATGAGATATGTTACAGATGAAGAAGAAGAAGAATATGATGATGATGAAGAATATTACGAAGAGGAAGAAGAATTTGATAACTAAATTAAATATTATGACATTGATTACAGAGTTCATCTTTGGCAAACCAGCCAAAAAACAAAAGACATCAATTCACATTCCAAAATTTAAGTCCACATTTCCAGAAAAAAGGATTTCGTTTGAAGAATGGTGCAAACAGTTTAGAGTGAGCTGTTTACATGGTAAGCAGATTGTATATATGGACTAATTTTATGGTGTGTGTGTTATGCCCTCAGCAGAAATGTTGGGGGCTTTTTTATTATTTAAAATTACATATTATGAAAATAAAAATATGCGGTTATTGTAAAAAAGAATTTCCTGCTACATTAGAATATTTTTATAAGAAAGTAACTAAAGCTGGTACAATAGATAGATATGGGTATGTTTTGAAAAAAGATTGTATTTCTCTTAAAAGTGTATGCAAAACTTGTAATTCAAAAAAAACATTATTACTTAAACAAGAAAAAAGAGCTAAAGAATTAAATATCTCTTTAGAGGAATATCAAAAAAATGCAGAGAAAATAGGTAGAGCTCAAACACGCATGAAAAAGTTTAAATACTTAGAACTTAAAGATCTACCTTCAAAAGAACGTGCTAAAAAAGTAAGAATGTTAAATAAGGGATACACAATAGAGGATTTTAAAAATTGGGATGTTGTCGTAAAAGAAAAAATAAAGAAAAAATGTATAAAAAGTAGAAAATACGATTATAGTGAGTATGGAGACATGTACCCATTAAAAAAAGCAGCATTGCATAAAAAATACAGAGAATTAAATATTCCTTCTAAGATTGCTCTAAATATGAAGATTTCAGTAAAACATCTAACTCCTGAATTATTAGAACTAGGTATAAAATCGGTAAATTTAACAAGACAAATTAAATCTTTAATCAAAAATTAAAATCAAAAACAATGGCAAAAGTAATTAAAACAAACGGAGTTACAGACATCATCAATGTAACAAGAGACATAGGTGATCAGTTGAACAATATGTTCCAAAAAAATAAAGATTTAAAAGTAGCAGCATTAGCTCTATCAGGATATAAAACTGCTGTTCAGGCTGCTAAAGCACAAGTTATTTATAAAAAGCTCACAGGAAGCCCAGAATCAATTGAGTTCCTTGAAAATTAATCATCATTTAAAACCCACACATCATGAACGCAACATTAGTTTACAGCACAAAATGGTTTCCCAAATCAAACACACTATTAGTATGGGAACCAAAAGAAGACAGATTTACAAAACTCATGAGAGATATATTTGCCCAATCTTCTCTCAACAAGAGGTTGAAAATAGAAAGAAACAAGTATTTCTATCAACCTTCAAACGATTATAAAGAATATCTTGTAAGGTTCAAGGGCATTAGAAAATAAATAAATAAATCCCTCAAATTTTTTATATTTGGGGGATTTTTTACAGTCAGGTGGCGGAATTGGTGTCAATTAAGTTACTCAAAAGGTTGTAAAGCTTGAATGTTGTACATTCTGTTGCTACTTAATACAGGTTCGAGTCCTGTCCTGATTACAAAACAATTAAACAATTAAAATTATGAAAATTTATTTTAAGAACGGGGCATCAATAGAAATTATTAAAGAAATTGGTGAAATATTGAATGAACGTATTGTTAAAGGATGTGGTAAATTTCAAACATTCTCTGACCAAAATGGAAAGTTACTTTTAATTTTGAATTTAGATGAGGTAGTTTATATTCAATAAAAATAGTCAGGTGGCGGAATGGTAGACGCACTACACTTAGCAATGACCCTACGAGCGTTAATGACAAGGCAGAAGGGTAGCCGTTATTTAGAACAAAGGCCAAGTTCAAAGATAGCGTAGGTTCTCGGTAC
>Ga0315900_10000913_pt1 | contig 47970 bp, 35 predicted proteins | sample LakEriMetagenome_FD_203521 | JGI IMG/M metagenome (GOLD analysis project Ga0315900, IMG submission 203521) | Freshwater fungal communities from buoy surface, Lake Erie, Ohio, United States - Buoy 12 MA114 | ecosystem: Environmental > Aquatic > Freshwater > Lake > Lake biofilm | place: USA: Lake... | reverse complement strand
CTTCAGAGAGCTATCAACATTTCTAAAGCATCCCACAAGTCTGAGAGGCAGAGGTACAGGAGAGCTACCAAGAGAAAAGAATCAGATGAAAAATGATTTTGAATAAATTTAAATTTAAAAACTTTTATTAGTTAAAAATTATAATGGTCAAATCAAAAAGTTGCAAGGAGATAATGAAAGAGTACAAGGAAAAATACCCAAGATCATGTAAGAACATCAACAGAGCTGTCATGAATGATACAATTCCTGTTGTTATTACGAACGCTGGACGTAAAGTAAGCTCTTACGCCAACACTGCTGCAAACAAAGCGTTCTTCCAAAATCATGGTATCAAAAGTATAAAAGGCAGAAGCAGGGTAATTCAGTGTGCACGACTTGTCGCTAACGCTTCTGGTAAAAGGAAAGCTTGTTCTGATAAACCTTTTGCAAAAGTTGCATTTTTTATATCAAACAAGAAAAAGAAACTTAATAAGGAAGCTTTAGGGAGGGTTTCGTCGATGGTTCGAAATATATGGCGTAGCAAAAAATAGTTTTATTAAAATATTATTAATCGAAAACAATATTTATAATTTGCATGGGAAAAAGTTGTCAGAAAGTAATCAGTCATGCCAGAGAAAAATTTAGTAGGTCGTGCAGAGGTTTGACCAATAACCAAGTCAAGTTTGGCCGTTTTGTTGCAAGACAACACGGGTCCATACCTGTAAAATTCTATGGAAACCTTCCAAGGCATGTGAGATCGTTTGAACGTTTGGGAATAAAATCTATCAAGAATAGAAGCAGAGCAATAAATTGTGCTAAACACGTGTTCAATACTGCCAGGAAGACCAAAGCTTGTGCTGACAGGAAATGGGCAACATATTCTAATTATTTCCGCAAACCCACCGCTTTAATCAAATACGCTTTTAAAAAGAAATAATTTTCAAAAACATATATATTATTTGAATTGAAAATTTTATTAATTTGTTCACTTAATTACACAATATTTCAATTTAATGAATTAACCAAAATTAAATAATTAACTTTATTTATTCAAATTATTATTTTTGTAATTTAGTGTATTTAAGTGAACATATTAATTAATATTAATTATTAAAATGGAGGAATGGATGAATGTGAAATGGACATGGATTAACTATAAGAATACAAATATAATAGATGTACTATCATGTAATAAAAGGATATCAGGTATTAGTGGTAGTGAATTTATTGAGGAATTCAAAGAGTTATGGGAGAGGACGTACCTGTTGAGGGCTGAAGAGTTCGACAAGAAGGAGTTCGAATCGTTAATGTTCGAGATCGTGTGGTTGATGAGGGAGCTGTCGGACCGGATGAAGTTAAAGATGGGGTACAGACATCTTTTATTGTTCCAGTTCATATGCTGGCAGTTAGTGATGAAACGATTTTATTTAAATGTTTCGTCATTGGAGTATGAGAAGATCAATGCTTACCTGGTAGGGTTATGCAGCTATGGAAACATTTCATGGAAATACTGGATTTTGAACGATTTGGAGAAGCAGCTGCTGGTGATGCTGAAGGCCACGCCGAAGAACTTTTCGCCTGGAGAGATGACCGGGCTGAATGTCGACTTTACCACTCGGTTCGACAACGTGCACGACATTTGCATCGAGTTCCTTGGCGCCCAGCTCTCAAAAAGCGGGCCTGGGGTGGACCGGATTTTTTGGAACGGGAGTTACAGGGTGGTGGTGCGCACTCGGGGTGTTCCTATATATAAGCAGCAGACTGCGGTGCCCGCGCGGGTGCTCAAGTTCGTGCGCGGGTTCCTGCCCGCCGGGGGGAAGCTGGGAAAATGCAGCAACGAGTATCTGCTGTGGCCGAAGCTGATTGAGGACCGGGTGGTGCATAAATTTAAAAGTTACGTGTACGTGCCCTCAAAAATCCGCAAGACGATAGTCACACTACTGAAGAAGAGCAGCATGATAATGTACCGGAATTACTATAGTGATGATTACCTCCCATTGAACTGGCTGGAGATATTTACATATGAGAATTATGATGAATTCAGGGCATTCAAGAAACGAAATAAAAACGTCACCACGAAAGACATGTATTACTTCTCAAAGAACACGAAGAACATTACTAGGTGTGACAAGAAACTGTTTAAGCTGGTACAGGATTTCAGGTGGGGGTTTGAGTGTACTTGGCCTATGATGATGAAGAACATTAAACTGTTTTGGTGGAGCGTGTGCCTGCCTGAGCGGTTCGAGTACTATAACATCCTGGACGAAAAAGACGATCAGTTGTTGGCTGACATTGAATAAGTTAATTTTTAAAAAATTTAATTATTTTAATGGGGCGTATCCGGCTGATGAGAAGAATAACAGAAGCGAAGAAAGTCTTGGGAGAGAGACGAGCACAGGCTGAGAAAGTGAAGAACCTTGTAGTCGGGCTGAGTTTGGTGGATGACCCTCGAGTGAACGAGAGCATTGAGTACCTGAGGGAGGTATGGGAGAAAAAGAGAGGGAAGTACCAGAGGAGTAGAGAATATTTTAATAAATTGTTTAAATAATATTTTATTTTGTGTACCCCCACGGAACGGTGTACATGTCGCCGAGGAGAGGGTCTGGCTGGCGTTTATTGTCTGCTCTGCTGAGACCGTCCTTGGTGGTTTGGACCGTGTATATTGTATGGTTGTGGGTCTTGAAGGTTGTCTGGGTGACTTCGACAACACCCCCTCCAGCGTTACACTTGACGAAGTCGGCATGTGAGAGGCGGTTGAGCTCGGTCTTGACAACACCTTTGCACTTTTTTACTTCTTCGCCTGCCAGGGTGGTTAGCGAGTAACACTTGGAGCGGAGACAGGAGAACTCGGTGACCATATTAAGACGGCCGTCATGGGAAGCGAACTCGTCCTTGAGGGTACCTAGTACACCCCTATTTGAGTCTGCATACCAGGGAACGGTTTTGGGGTATACCGAGAGATCGAAGATCCCACCATTTTTTGAGAGTAGCGGGTCGCCAGAGAGATGTGCGAGATCGGCATAGACATCATGAGTCTCGATTTCATATACAAGGCTGTCTGTATCCATATACATGAGAGTTGCTTTGTCACCGTATAGGTTCTTAATTTTATCATAATGGAGAGTGTACATGTGGAGTTTAGAGAGCTCCAGAATTGAGAAGCCTATGTATATTGGTTTGTCGAAGACTATTTCTTCCTTTTGGAGTTCCAGGATGACCATGTTTTCGGTGAGGAGGTGTTCCTTTTTGAATTTGGGGTCGCGGGTGCACTTGATGATTTTGTCGGAGTTGTGCTTTCCGAAGAGCTTGAAGTTTTTTCGGCCGAAGACGTTTTCCATGGTTTTGCCGTAGACTGCGTTGTTCATGAGCTTGTAGAAATTTTTTGCCGACTCGTCGGTGGCGACTTTACGGAGCTCGGTGTTGGCGTCGATGTACTTGCGGAGCCAGGGGCTCTGCTCAAACTCGAGGACTCTGAGAACGCGTGTGAGCGTGAGCCCGTGGTCAAGGTAGTAGAGGAGGTTCTCGAGGCGGAGCCTGTAGTTGAACTTGTCGAAGAGGTTGGGGCTGAGTTTTCCGTCGAAATGCTCCGGAGCCATGGGCAGCTCGGCGTGGCGGTCTTTGAGTTCGGCGGGGTAGGCGAGGTCTACCTCCAGGACGTAGCCTTTGCCTGGGTCGAGGCGGCGCGGGTCGACAGCCGCCAGCTCCTCGGGGGTGAACCAGCGGAACCCGTGGGTGGGCAGCGTGCCTGTCATGGTGTACCCGTAGAGGTTGGTGACGTCGAAGTACATGAGGAATGTGGACTTTGCTGCCGGGTCGAAATCTGGCATGTACTTGTTGTTGGCTGTGGCATGCTTTTTCCTGCACACTGTGGATATACCGCCGCGCATCGTTCCTTTCTCGACGAAGAAGTCTACCATCTCACGGTCGTGGAGGAGTTCCAGGGAGACGCCCGTTTTCTTGAGCGCCGCGTCCCAGGCTAGGCCCGGGGTGGTGAAATAGTTTGCTGGGTCGAGGCGGTAGGTCTCGAGGGAGAGGTCCCTGAATTTCTCAAAGACTTCCGCTAGGAGGTACACGTCAGTGGAGAGGTAGATCTTGGTGTAGTCGAGGAGGTTCTTGCAGTTGTACTTGGCGAAAACGGCGTGGGCGTGGTCAAGCTCTTCGTCGGTGACTTCTGCTTTCTTGAGCTCGTTGTACCAGGCTGCGCGGTCTGTTGGGAGCGCGGTTTCGGCGAGTTTGTCGAGGGAAGTGAAATACGAGTAAGGGTAGACTTGCTTGAACTGGAGCTGCTTGTCTGTGCTGAATTTGAACTGGGTGATTTTCTTGGCGTTGTCGGCGAGGGAGCCTGTGAAGAAATGCAGCGAATCGAGGAAGCGCACCCTGGTCCTGGAGTCGTGGAGTTTCATTGTGAGGGCTAGGTACTTCTCTTTGGACTTGGGGATGACCTCAAAGTCTTTGCCCGCGCTGTGGAGCGCGTCTATGAAAAGGTGGAGGTCGTAGCCTTCTAGATTGTGGAAGACGACTGGGACTACACAGGCGTGCTTGGTGTAGAGCATATTGCATTTACTGTGGGCTGCTCCGCGGTATTTTCCGCTGAGGTGATCGTGGTCCCTGACTTTATCGCCATTGAGGGGTTCGCTGCAGAGGAAACAGTCTTTGGCTGAATCGAAGGCTGCCTGGTCTGTTGGGAGCATTTTGAGCGGACGTTTCTGCTTGAGCATGGCATCGATCTCTGCGATTTCTGCAAGGAGGCTGGAGACGAACCGTTGGTCTGCGTCTGGACCGATGTACATGTTGAGCTCGCCGTTAAACTCTGGGGCAGTACGACAGACCCTGAACAGTGCAAAACCCATGGGTTTGTGCTGCTTGTTGTAGACTGTTTTGGATGTATCGAGTTTATCTGAGGGGGCAAAGTAGCTCTCGAAGTCGGCGTAGATTATGAAAGGAGCTTCAATGGATTTACGGAAATTCCTGAATGAGACTGTGGGAGTTTCAGGGAGGATATACTTTTGGTGCTCGAACTTGAATTTGCACTTGAGCTCGTGGACGCTGAATTAAAATAATTTTACTCTAAACTTTTCTTGGTTGTGAAGAGTGACACCCCACACCATTCGCATATGAATGCAGAGTGTTTTCCGTTGACGCAACTGGAGAATAGACGTCTGGTATTCGCGATGAGAGTGTAGTGTCCTTTATAGAGGAGCATGTTGACGTGACGGTCCTCGATAATCGAGCGTTGGGGTTCGAGTGAGAGGTCGTAGTTGGGGTAAACCAGGCTGATCGGGTACACGACGGTCTGCTCGCCGGCCTCGGTGACCACGAGCTCTGAGAGCTTGTACACGTTGACCGAGAGCGCGTTATTTTTCTCGATCGCTGGGATCTGGGTGAGGGGGACCGGGTAGGTCACGCCTGTCATGTCGAGCTGCGCGATGAGCTCTGGGCGGTTGTAGAGGAACAACTTGGAAGGGTTGCTGTCGCGTTTTGTGTCTACGCGTTTTCGTCTGATGAAGGCTGTGAGACACCAGAGGAAGCATTTGTTGTCGTTGAAGTTTTGGATGTTGATGCAGGCCTGGGAGTCTTTGATTTTCTGGGGGAGGGGGACGTAGGTGCCGCCCGAGCTGATGACGAAAGGGTTGACGTAGACTGAGAGCTGTGTGAATCGAAGAAGTGTGAGACCTGACTGATCATAGTTGCTGTTGAAGATGAGATCGTCCAGCTCGTTCAGCTGGGAGTCCACTACCTGGGCTGGGTTGTTTTCCGAGACTGTGCGCTTGTCGGTTTTCCTTGAAACCTCGAACTGTTTGCCATTCTTGGTGTCGAGCATCACGAACTCGACTTCGAGGCTGACTTTCATTGGAGTCGAGAGGAGCGTCGAGAGGAACGCCACTACCGCATCACGGGTTTCGTGAAGGTTGGCTATGTCGCGGGTATATGTGAATGTATTGAAGAACCCGTTCATCGACTGGGACGTTTTTTCGAAGCGGGGGTCTGAGGAGACTATCACTGGGGAGAGGACTTTACGGTTGTCCCGGACGAAACGGCGGCGGACGCGTTCCTGGGTCTGGAGGCAGCTCTTGCAGGTTTTCTTGTTGGATTTGCGGAACGCGTCGAGGAGTTTGGTTTCCGCGCAGGAAGCGCAGCGCGCCGTCTCTGGGCGAGCGACCTTGGACCCCAGCATCCTTATCTGTCTTGCAGTCTGCTCGCATTGCTTGCACTCGCTACGGAGCCCCGCTTTTCCTTTATTATCCTTGCGGAAACTCGCGACATTTTTTTCAATGTTGCACTTGGAACATTTTTTCATATTATATTAAAGTAAAATAAATGTATAAATGAAATACAGGCACAGGAAGAGAGAGCTGCGGTACAAGTTGTGTGGGGATAAATGCGAGCCGTTCGAGGAGGAGGGGCGGTTCGTGAGCAACAACGCGACTCGGAGGAAGGAGATCAAGTTCAACGAGAAGATCGAAAAGTCGTACCGCGAACCCGAGTTTTTGAACAACACTGAAATAAACCATCTCCTCAATAATATGAAAATAGATAAATATAAAAGAGACATGAAAAAGGAAAGGTTAAAGCTAATGAAATCATATGATTTGGTTTTAAATGAGGAATTAGAGAATATTTATATTAAAGATTATTAATTTATTTTTCTACAATCAAATATGGGTTTTTTTAACATTGCATTTACTTTATTATGGAGTTTGCATAGAGATAACCTGAAATTACGTCCATTTGTATAGTTGAGATCTTCCTGACGTAGATGTTGCCTGAGGTTCACTCTGCACACTTCGCAGGGGTAGAGGTCTTTGACCAGGTGGACAAACTTTTTTAGTCTGGTCCTGGTGGTGGGGTCTATGCGGTCAAATCCGCGAGCGAATGTGTGTAGGAATTTCCAGGTTGCTCTGCCGAGTTCTTCCTTGTAATTCATTATAAAATAAAGTTTTTTAATTTAAAGTTATTTAAAGAACGATTCAATCTGCTCTTGGTAAACAGTTTGCTTTTTTTCGATGAGTCTCTTGTACTCTGTGAAAAGGGTTTCGACGTCTTTGCGGATGGCTTCGATTGCAACTTGTTTCCTTGCCCTGGTTTCGAGTTCGTAATTTGGGACCGTGCTGATACATTTATTAGGGTCAATGACGTAAAGGCCACACTGTTCACATAAAGCAATTGGCACAAATGATGGTATCCTGAACGTATTATGTACATTTGGTCCTAGTTTTCGTAGCTCTATAGTCTTTATTTCTCGACGATTACGCTCTTTGTGCTCGGCTTCATCCAATGCTCGTTTCCTTTCTTTGTGTCTGATGAGAACACTTCTAATGCTACGGGTTATACCATCAAAAGAGTCTTCAACAAGGTTATCGATAAGTGATGCGGTTTTTTTGGTTTCGTCGAGGGAGTCGGACCTTGCGTGTTTGAACGAAACGATGCTGGCGAGCCTTTCGCTGACGATGCCGCGGGTTTCCTCGCAAGGGGGTGTGTTGCGGGATGCCTCGAGGTCGGCCTCGTAGAGTTCCTGCATTTTGTCGTGGAAGGAAAGACGATGGGGTGGTATGGTATGATTGACACGTGAGAAATCCATATGATTAATCGGTTCTTCTTTAGGAGTGGGGGCTTCGACTGGTTCTTTCTTACTCATCGCTTTCAACGAGGACAGTCCTGCAGCGAGCATCTTCTCGCCCTCGAGCTTGCGTTCGCGATTGAGCATGCGGATGTACTGGGTGTCCCAGTTTTTTGCGTGGCCGAGTGCGACCATGCTGGAGCGGGAGTACCTGTGCAGCTTGTGGAAGAACCGGGCCTTGGATTTCGCCGCGATCGCTTCGACGCAGGCGAGGAAAGTTTTGCTCTTGAGCACCGCGAGGCCGAAGACGAGCACTTTGTTTTGGGGTTTCGCTTCGAGCTCTGTGATGTTGTTCGACGCGACGTCCTGGTACACCTCGTAGAGGTCAGTGAGTTTGAAGAAAGCGTCCAAGGGTCCTCGACGGATCGGGTTAGGGTCTTTGAGGAATATCCCTCTACCATGTTTCTTCGACCAGTCTTCAATTGTACTGCGACGGGTTATATCTTCTGTCAGGTAAATTGTTAGGTACTCGTAGACAAAAAGCGAGGTAAGCGTTCTGAGGCGGGATTGGTTTTGGATTGCTGCATACTTTTTGCTGCATTCCAGACTGTCAAGAGGCAAAAGATATTTTATATAATATTTTTTGCATTTTGCCAAAATGATGTTGGGTTTTGAAGTGATGTTAGAATTTTGCAAATTTTCAGATTCCATGTTTTTATGTAAAATTAAAATTGAAGAATTCATTAAATAGTAATTTATTAATCCATATCAAGTTGTTAAAATGAATTTGATTGGTTATTTTTTAATAGATAATTCTTGAATTATTTAATTGATAAATTAATTTGATTGGTTGTTTTGATTAATTTTTTTCTATGCAAAATAAATAAAAAAATAATCCGTATCTCATTTTTTGCTCAAATTTGATTGGCTATTTTTTATGCATAAAGTATAAATTAATTTTGAATTTTTATTAGCATTTAAAAATGATTGAAAATATTTTGACACTTAAAAACCAATTAAGAACCAAAAAAGAGGAAATACAAGAGATTCAAAAATTACTTGAATTTAAAATATCGGAGTTCAAGAGGGTGGAGGAGAAAGTGGTGCTTGAACTGGAAAAAGTAAAGCACCCGGATGAAACTGAAGCGAACGAGAATTTTGAAGCGTTCATGCAGTTCAACAAAAGAGAGAAAGAGTTTGCAAAGTACAAGGAGAATGGTGTGGTTATTGGGGGTCGGTTCACCCGTGATGCGGAAAAAATAGAAGAGTACGTAAAAGAATTTAAGCCTGCTTTGATTAAGCTGCATATAAGTTTTAATAAGATGAACTGTTTTGATTTGCCTTCGCCTTCGCTCGAAGAGTTTGAGGAAATTTTCTTCGCCTCGCCCACGCTGGAGCAGTTCGAGATTGCATCCGTTTTGAAGAAGCAGCACCCTGATCTGTACGACAATGCAGTTTACTGGCGGGGGCGCATGGTCCAGTACTCTACATCTGAGAAGCTGGCTATGAGGGATGCTGCCGACGTCGTGCGCCAGGACGATTCGTTGAGCGTTGCTGAGGTGAGAGAGGAGGTCTCGAAAATTATACTCGACAAGTATACCCGCGATCAGTACCTTGGAGAATTCGATTTGGCAGTGAAAAAAACCTCGCTGGAGTACAACGCGCCGCATGAAGGGGCTCAGTTCTGCAGACACTGCCAGAAAAAGCTGACGAGGAGAAGCATGTCAAAGTGGAGGTACGCTAACGGGAAACGTAAGACTATTATAACTTATCATGAACCATGTGAGAAGTGTGTGAAGAAGGATGACCCAGAGTACCTAGAGAAACGAAAGAAACCATGCAGTGAGTGCCAGCTGTATTTCTGGGAAGGGCGGTGCGAGCACTGTCAGATGAACAAGTGTCCGAGGGAGGAGTGTATTTACTGCGGCAGGTTCATTTCGAAGCGGAAGATGGGGCACCACGTGAAGAACTACTGCACTGTGTACAACGAGCAACTCAAGCAGTACAAACCGAACCACTCCAACCGAATAAACTGTGTTGCGTGCAAGAAAGAGCTGAGCGTGGGCAGCCTGCACAACCACCACTACTTCTCGAGGGATTGTCTAAGAGACATAAAAGAGCGATGCGAGAGGTGTAATATGGTGTATATAAAACTAGTTGGTCATGCATGTGAGGGGAGGAGCGACAAACATTACTGCGATGTCTGTGACAAAGTGGTTAAAGGGGTTCACGAACACAAAAAAGGTGCTGCAAGGAGGATCGCGCTGTACCGGGAAGACAAGTTTGCCGTGAAATTCAAGAAACACGTCACTGTCACTGAGCGGAAACTGTTCACGGGCGGGGCTGCTCGATCGACGTTTCGCAGGTCCGTGAAGTCCTTGCGGTTGGGCAAGTTCAATAAGGTGCAGGGGAACGTTGTGACTGCGCATGTGGTGTGTGACTGCGGGAAGGAACTGCATAAAGGCTCGATGTTCCGCCATGAGAAAATTTGTAAATGCAAAGGAGCTACGAATGTTGAGAAGAAAAGGAGAAGATGTAAAGAATTTGCTTCTCATCGGTTTAATCAGATCAAAGGAGTAGAGAAACCATTTTTTATTGTTATTGATTGCTCTACGAACATTACAAACAATACAATTAACAATATTAAAAGATGTGAAGAGAAAGAAGGGGACTCTGTGCTTTCGACCGTATCTGTGTCAGCCAGCACGCAGCCTGGGTCTGCACTGTTGGGGTGTCAAGCCCCTTCTAAAAGCTTGCCACTCTTGGGTCGGAAACGCATCGGACCGTTCTCTGTGAACACAACGACGCAGGGGTTGGGTCTGTGAGGCGGTGAACAATTTTGTTAGAATAATTATTTAATTTAAATTTAAATTTTCGTAAAGTGACCCGAGGAGGTGAGCTGGACGGTCTCGTACTTTTCAATGAGGATGGTCTGGATAAAGAAAATGGTATTGAACTGAGCCCAGATGTCTTCTGCTTCGTACTCAAGTACTCTATCTATTTCTAATATGATAGGGATGTTGATGTCTGTGCTGAACTCTGTGCGGTAAAGGGCGGTCGACTGGGGGGAGGTTTCGAAGTTGAGGGCGTAGATGCATTTGGATGAAGGAGAGTCTATAACATTGTTGAACTTTGACGGGGTTTCAGAGTTGAGGTGTTCCAGTCCTGCAGTGAGGGAGGTGTTAAGTGCGTTTTTTAAATGGTTTGACTTATAGTAAAAGGTTTTCCATTTCGGGTCGTACATGTTAGACAGGAGGGTCAGGTTCTGGCTCACTCGCGGAAACTTTTCACCGTGGATCATTCGCAGGCCGACTAGGTGGGACGCGTCGGTGTCGATGCAGAAGTTGGGGAGCGTGAGCACTGAGTCTTCCTCGCCTGCGAGGTTGGCTGCTTTGGCGAGCTCCGAGAAAAAGAAAAGGGCGTTCTTGGGACCAAAACTGTTGAGGGAGTTGTGCTCAACGCTGGTGCTGGGAGGATACTGCTCACCACCTTGTTTTAGTATTATACTTTTGAGACCTCGATTGTAGCGGGATAATTTCCTCGCAAACTTGGTATGTCGGTAGAGATCGTTAGTGAATGTAAAATATAGTGCTTTTATATTTTTTCTTGTCTTTGAGAGGGTGTAGCTGCTGCATACTTGCATTTTTGTATAGTCCTTGGCGAGGATCTCATACTCGATGTAATCGAGGGTCCATCCTCCTTCGCGCACACGTTGCATTATTTTCCTATGAATTGACGGGTCGAACCTGTATTGCTCGGTCATTATCAAAGGGCACGTCACAATGTACTTGTTCGTGGGGGGAGTTCCAGACGCGGAAAGTATTTTGCTGGCGTAAATTGGATCGTTGGCGAGGTCATCTTTGACCACGGATATCTCGTCGAACTCAAATGGTACAAAGAAAGCGTCTGGGTTTAATGTGATTACAATGCTCATTTGTCCGAAAATCTCAAGGGGAACAAGCTTGTAGTTGTTCAGCTGCTGTCCAAACCCAATGGTTTTCAACATGAGGGGGATTCTGAACTTTTTGGTGTTGGGGAACATTTTAAATGGATCCTGTTCTCTATTCACTGGGAACAGCTTTCCGTTTTTGACCCACGCCCACTCGTTGATGCTGGGCAGGGGTATGTCGGGGATCGTCGCGTACTGGTCTAGTTCTCGGACTCCCAGATTGCGAACGACTGATGCTTGAATAGCTCCTTGGTTGGAAAGTTCAAAACGTTGCATTAGCGATGTTCCGAGCGCTGAGTTGTTTGTCCCGGGAATGACGGTTTCGTTCGTCCCGTAGCGGTTGTCTCCGAACCCTTCTAGGAACTTTCTGCGTGAGCGTTGTTTTTGACCAACTTGCATGTCGAATATGAGACTGTGGATAAAATCATAGTCTTTTATTACTTCGATTTCCTGCCCGTTCGAGTAGAATGCTATTGACGAAATTATTGAGTGCGCGCTATGATCCAGCTGTATCGGGTTCGGGTTCGGGTTTGTGACTTCAAAATCAAAAAAAAGTGAGTAAGGATCAAGAAGGTTCGACGAATTGATGTTGAATTGTATTTGGTTTACATCGTCTTTGAACTCTCTCGTATTATTAAATGGGGGAATGTTATACTTTATAAGTTCTGGCATGTCCGGACTTGATGGACGAATGTAAGTGTTATTGAGGTGTGGTGGGATGATTCGACTTTCAAAAATAGGGTCGACTTCCATTAAATTTATATAATTTTTAATTAGTTTTATTTATTTGTCCGTAAGGATCCAGAGAAATTGTTTCCCAGTGTTCTCCTATGATGTACATGTCGTAAGTTGAGAAAGGTCTACTTTCAAATTCATCAAGTTTAGACGTGATATGCAATTTAATTTCTTTATTTTTCATTGAAATTGGGTTTAAAATTTCTTCATTTAACTGTCTAAGGTTGACTGCGAATAAAGATTTCCCCAGAATCTCGCTCTCATAACCAAATTCAAATTTAAACCTGAAGTTTGTGTCTGGAGAGAAATTAAACACGTTCGTGTCTTCTTCACCGTAAAGTTTTTTCGTCACATACATTGTTGTGGAGTTTTCTAGAGCAAAATTAAGACGATTTATTGATGATCTTTCTAAATTAATGCAATTCCCAAGCTGGTCAACAAACTGTTCGTTGTCGTGGGATGATGCGCTTTCACCAGCAATCATATTTTGAGGCCATTTTAATGTATTAATAGTAATACCCATTGAAGTAATTCCTCTATTGTATCTAGTATGTTTTCGATATGTTGGATACAATTTATATGCATTATTTAGTATAACAACATATATTGCATTTAGATTAAGATTGTTTATGAAAGACACCACTGGTGGTGGTTTAGAAACAAATGAGTGTATTTTTAAGATTTCTAGTTTTTTTACTGTGACTGAGTGAATTATTTTTTGCGTCGGTTCTATTTCTGTTCGCAGCTCGGTAATTTGTATCGAAGCGTTCGCGAGGACTGTGTAGTTCCTGTTCACGTCGATTACATGGCTTTTGTTGGCCGTTTTGTTCAGTTCTTCGTATTCTGACTGTTTCCTGCAAATGGCTCCGGAGACTCGCTCGTACTCGGCTGTGAAGTTTCTGAGTTTGTCTATGTAGCTGCCCGGGTCGTTGAGCTCGTCAACCATTTCGCTGAACGTTTTGAGTTTCCCCCCAGTCGCGCTGTTCGCGGCTTCGATTGCTTTGTTCGCGTCAAGGATCGAAGACTCAATCATTTCAACAAATATTGGGTGTGGTTTAGTATTGTTTAACAAATGAGCGTTTACCCACATTAGTAACCCTGTAGAAGACGATACCATTGAAACAAATGAAAGTGTGTCAAGGGTTATTAGCGATTTAACAATGTCAACAAGTAGAGCTCCGATGTCAAGAAGAACGCTAGCCCACGCGCTGATTTCTCCGTTTTGACCAATCACGCTTTCTACTCTATTGCTGTTCCTTTCCGCGGGGACGTCCACTTGCTCGCTGTCAGCAAAATTGTCTTCCTCGAGGAAAAAGCTGTCCGCGCGCCCGATCGGGGTGTGCTCTTGCGGTTCCCAGCGTTTACGCTGCGAGGCGTCGGAGGAAATTTTCTTTGTCAACCTATCGAACACAATTTGGCTTTCTTCATCAACTTGTAGCATGGCTGCGGTCAAACTGGTTTGTGCTTCTTCAAGCTGACTAGTTGCTAATGAATTTCGTGTTTTCATTTCATATACTTCAATCATTTCGTTTTCTAGTTGCTTAATTGTTAATTTATCCTTTGCCGCCTCTATTTTAATTTTTTCTAACGCAAGCGCATCTGATTTAATTTGGGCATCTTGTGTAGTCCATAAAACCTTGTAATCATTTATTTTACGCTGTTTAGCAATTTCTCCTTCCCTAATTTTTACCGCTTTTTCTGCATCCGTTGTCGCCGTGTCTACCGAAACTCTAGTGGCATTTTGATGATCCAATAAATCTTGCAAGTGATTCGCTTCGAGTGTTTTCAAGACAGATTTCAAATTATCCAAGTTTCCTGTTTTCTGACTTATTGTTGCATCTACTTGCATGATGTTATTTTTCAATTCAGTCAATACAGTATTTAATTTTCTTTCAGCAGCATCAGTTGCCATTCGTTCGACTTCCATTTTTATCGATGCATTTTTAATATCAATTTCTGTTATTTGTGAACGGGCTAGTGTCGTTCTCATTTTATTTACTTTTTCTCTTACGTCAAATGCTTTCTTCTCGTTGTCTTTATAATTACGAACTTGTGTATCCTTCTCAGTTGTAGTTGCTAGTGTTCTTGCTGCTGAATCCAATATACCTAATATTTCAACTCTTTTTCTTTCAATTCTTTCCTCCTCTGCTTTTACAGCACTGGCGTACCTATTTGATTCATTCGAAATTTCTATATTAATTTGTCTTTCTTGGTTTAACGTTGCTTGTTCGTGGGGTTGTTTAAAATCTTTGATGGCGTTTGATTGGAGTCTGAGTGTAAGATTTGTCTTTATTTTACTAACATAATCATTCTTAGCGATTATTTTGTTGAGTTTTCTCAACCGTTCTTTCGCTGCGACAGCATCAAGCACATTATTTTTTTTTGTTATATTGCTGTCACGGTTGTCCATTTGTTCACTATACAGGTTAGTTGAGAATATAGCTAAGTCAGTTGGGGTCATTGCCTTTAACAAATTAATTTTGTTTACTTCTTCTTCGATGTACATGGTTATTCGATCAATTTCTAATTCCTGTTCCGTTTTTTTCTGAGTTCTTGCGTCTACGTTATTGACACTATTTTCTTCTGCCTCTAGCACCGATTGGGGGGGTCGCTGGATTGTTTTTACGAGAGCGTTTTCTATTTCAACAATTCTTTTAGGGGTCAGACTAAAATATTCTCTCCACATTTCTTTGTTTCCGATACCATCGTTTGTTATGTCTTTCAAAATTTGAATAAAGTTTGCCACTTCCCTTTCATCGGATGTGTTTAATTGGTTTAGTAGTGTCTGCTTTTCTATTTTGGCATCATCGTGCATTGCTTCCAGGAAACTTAGTTTCGTTTTGTTTACTTCTACTATCGGGGTCGGTTTTTTGTCTACCCCGTTGGTTTTCGAGGGAGGAAAAGTTTCCGCAAATTTTCTATTTTTTACCCACCGCTGTATACTGTTGAAATCAGTGATTGTGTTTGCTACTGTTTCCGTTAGATTTTTGAATGGCTTGTGTACGTCTAAAGTTCTCGGCACGATTCTAAAGTACAAAATTGTTTTGCCGTACGCTTTTCCTATTTCAGTTCCTACAAAAAACTTTGTCCGGTTGTCTGCTGTTTGAAAAGAGTACCCGCTGGATCCCAGTCTTTTTACGAGCGTCCCGTCCCCTGTAATGAAATCGTTCTTTCCACCGTCAACAAAAATAATCTTCTCAGTGATGTTGTCTACTCGAGTTTGTCTGATGGTGTCAGCAATAACAAGGCGCATTATTTTTACCCCTTCTGGATCCCACTGCCCGGACAAACTGTCATACGATACCAGTACATTGCTTACAAATGGTTGTGTTTTGCTTACAATTTCGTAAACTTGCCTTGCCATCGGTGCACTGAACTTTGCGATTTTAAATTCCTGCATTTGCATAATAAACTTGATTACTGCATCGGGGCTTTTTACTTCTGCTGGGGCACCCAGAGTTTCCCCGAACTTTAATATTTTTGCTGTCAATGTGTTTACTTTATCTTGTATTTGTTCTATAGTTAAACCACTTGTGATTTGTAGGTTAGGAAGCAATCTCATTGCGCGAATTGTTGATTTCAAATTTTTTATTGCCAACGCAATCCGAGTAATTTCGTCAAAAACAAACATTCTGTCTGTCATTGTTATCGACACGCTTCCTGGCATGGGGGTGGTTTGCCTTCCAAGCTTTACCTTTAAAAGGTTAACTAAATCATCCAGTTCAGATGGTCCTGAAATTCCTAGTTCGAGAGATAATTCAGCAGGAGTTGTGTTTGCCATTCGGAACATTTCTATTATATCCAAACTCATTCCTTTCGAAGCTGTAACTTGGGTATGCTTACAGATCATTTGTATTTGCTTTGCGACGAGCAGCGTGAACCCCGCTGAAATAATTGCTGAAGACTCGTACTCCATTAACGTGTTGATTCTGTCGTTCAGCGCACTAACAATTTTTCCATACACTTTGAGTACTTCTTTGGATTTAGCACGCCCGTCCAAGCTGTCAAATTGTTTTCCAGACGATTTTCCTACAGCAGACTCTTTGTGTATGTTTAAAGTGTTCATAAAATCTTTAAAATCATCACACTCTGAATTGTATAGTTTTTCTGTAAAATCTGCATATCCAGCATCTGGACCCCAAGTTGTAATAAGCTTATTAAGAACTGGAATAACAGAACCACTATTTACCATAAAAGATATTAGCGAAGGTATATGTGAAGTATTGTTTGTGATATTGCTCAATGTTGAAAAAAAGTTAAAATCTGAGTCTTCGCTTGTTGTAATGTTACCGAATTTTCTCGGGCCCCGAGTGAGACGTTGTGAGTCGCTGACTAGAGTTCTTGGGAGCTGGTGGTTAATTAACAATTTTGCCCACTGCTCATGTTTAAATTTATGCATGTTGCTTATAAACATCATTGCGTTTTCCCCCGTCAAACTGCTGAGCGACGACCAGTCTGTTTCTTGTAATGCCGGCTCGGATTTATGCCCCGTGAAAAATGCTTCCTCGCTTGTGTTCAAGTTTATTGATTCAGCTGCCGATTCCCAGGCGCTTGCACTGACGGGTGTTTGTATCCAGTTTTCGTGCGAGGTTACATTGTCAAACCTTTGCTGACTGAACATCAGGTCAATATTGCGGGGATTCGTTTTAGGTCTTTCTGCGTTGGGAGCATATACTCCATCTAATAATGCCTTATACGCGAAAGCGGCTGCCCCCGTGAACGCATTTGTGGTTGTGGAAAAAACCCTTGCGGGCACGGGCGTGTACGTTTCACCGCGGGAGTTTTTCGTCACTCCGCGCAGGTCATGTGTCTGCGCTGCGAACTTGAGAGCTCTCAATACCGAGTTTTCTTGCTCCGTAAAAGGTTTCCCATCCATTATATTTCCCACGGCCTCCCTCACGAACTCAGTCATATCGGGTAGCTCATTGTTGATTACATCGAGCAATATCTCTGGGGCGACTCCCTGCATGTTTTTAAATATGCGAGACGCACGTTCCAATAGTTTGTCCTCATTTGTCAGTGATACTTTTATGAGTGTCCGCGCAGTATTGCTGTCGGGAGTTTCGCGTTTTATATTGTCGGGCCGTGCGGTCCATCGAGCGTGCATTCTAGCAAGAGTTTTTTCATCGTCGCCTGCATCCCCTATGGCTCCTAGAATTGAAGCCTTAAACTCGTTCTTGAAATTTTCTGCAAACACTCCACCCCCAATGATTGTCTCAGGGAGGGCATCCCAAAGCCCGCTCATAGTAAATGCTATTGATGTTTCGTCAAATGGGATTGATGGAAGCACTGATCCATTAAAAGAGTTCGAATTTTTTCGTAAAATATGTACTATACGCGCCAGTCGCTCTGTGATCTCTCCTTCGACTCCTCCTACACCGCTGGAAAAAATATTTCCTTCGTTCAGCGCTCCGTAGTTTCTCAGTTTCGTCAAAATCTCCCTGTCTGAAAGCTTCAATCGTTTATTAATGTCAAAAGGAGCATATGTCTCCAATGCTAGGATGTCCCGGAAACGGTTGAAAAATCTAAGATCCACTTTCATTGTGATTAGCTGGGTAAGTCTTTGGTTCCTTAGCGAGCTCCCCACTCCCACCACAAGAGATTCGAGCATAGACTTGAGCTCAATCTCGTCTTTGTCATAAAAAAATAATCCAGGCATATAGTGTCGCAAAAGTTCCAGTGGATTTTTATAAGTGCTTGCGAGACGCATAAAAAACGATGGGTTGAATATCCTACTCTTATTTTTATACACGAGGGTCATTTTATTTGGGTCTGTGGTATTCAACCTGAGTTCATTTTCAATTTCCGTTTTCATTTGCAGTAGCGAGTTGTTGTTGAATGCAATATATTTTATATTATTGCGGTTAGTGGTAAAGTAATTAATTATCTGCGAGCTGTTCGCGTTTGCGTTAATTGCAGGGGTACCTTCCATGAAAAATGATGATGTTAGCGTATGTATTGGAGCGCCGAATATTTTAATTGATTCTAAATTTATTTCCGAGTTGATGTGTCTCTTGAAATTTGAATCGTCGAGAGATGTCAAATAGTTCACTACTGGTAAATTTGATGTCCTCTGGGAAATCATCGTTTCGTTGAACACAACTTTGAACATTTGTTCTGCAAAAAGGTTATATTCAGTCAAGCTTTTAATGCTTTCAATAATGTCACCAATGTTCAAGAAGTCGGTTACAGCGTTCCCGCTAATTAGGCGTCCTAGGATGAAATCCTCTTCAGAGTCAAAAAACTTGAAATTGTCTGCGCGCATCATTGAGTTTAATTTCTTCACTGTTTCTTTACCGTAAAAATTATGTATGTTCGCGAGGGTGTTGTTTGAAACAAGCGTGGTCCTGTCCGCGTTGTCATACGCTGCAAAGTTTTGGTTCACTAAAAGTTTCGCATACTCCAAGTCGAAGATGTCTTCGACCCCGAACACTCTGAACTCGTCTATCAACGAGTTTTCCGTTTTGTGCTGGAGAAGATCAAAGTGTCCGGCGTTGGCAGGCCCCGAGAATTGTAGCATTATTGGGGGGTTTTCCATCTTCCCACCGAGGGTATGGGAAAACTCGAACGCACTGTCGTAAATTTCAACTGGTGTACGGGTTAATTCCGAAAACGCGAGTATCTCAATAGTCCCTCCGTATGCCAATGGTTCGCTGATGTGATTAATATATTTGTTGAAGGCACTATTTTCGTCTGTGCCAAACTCGGTATTTATATCTTTGAGCGCAATCATGTTGGGTTGTGTCTGCTGACCTTGAACCAAACTGGGTAGCAACAGTTTTATTTTCTGTTTGTACGCTGCTGCGTTTTCTGTCATAAAATCTATTATCATTTTCTTTACTGTGGGATGGTGTCTGCTGTCTCCGTAGATAGACGATGCAATGGCTTTGTACAAACAGTCTCCGTCAAAGTCAGATTTGGTTACGGTGACAGAATTTTTTGTGATTTTGCGTGTCCGCCTTGCAAACTTGTCCAGCGTCGCGTCTGCTCGTCTGTGCTCAAGGAGGGTTTTCGTCTTGCTTATTTCATCGAAAATACTTTTTGCAGCTTCAAAGTCTTTATTGTCTATGTTAGCACTTATCAAATCTTGAATACATGCTTTGAATACGGGTACGAATGTAGCATACTCATTTAAATCAATATCAATCTCAAGTCCTTTATATAAATACAACGGTATTGCCGATGACCCTTTTCTTTCACAGCGACCAAACAGGTAAGAAAAAAGCGGTACCGAAAACTTCCTAGTCTTGCTTGGGGTAAAGTCAAGCAGCCCGTTGTTCACGTTTGTGCATTCTAGGTACTCGTAGTTTATTTGCGGGGGGTTGAATATTTTATCCGTCCCGGTGATTGAAGGCTCTATCAGAACTTCCTGGGTGCCGACACAAAGATCGTGCTTATTAGGTTTCATGTTTTTCGCGTAGTTGTTCGACTTGGTGTACATGTCATTATGCAAATTGGCGATCAAGTCGTAGTTGTTTATCTGCTCAATGATTTGACTTTTGTATGAAAACGTCACACGTTTTATGAACGACTGTGGCGACGAGTCAATTTGAAGGTAGTTCAGCATATTGTTGTTTTTCACCTCGAAATTAAAAAACACTGATTGGGGGTCTACGAACCCGTTTGAGTATATCGTAAACTTCAAAGTTTTGCTGTCGTTCAGGATGAGCGGGTCAGAAAACTTTACAACTTTCTCTACTAATCTGTATTTTGTTGTCGAGTCGGTGTAGTCCGTGTTGTACGGGTTGGTCGTGCCGCATCTAAAATCCGTGTTTGAAACGGAGTCAATGTTCATCTCATCGTCGAAAGAATTTACCGACAGACCATGCGAAACATTTTGGTTTATGCATTTCTTTTCCATCACCCTGGGCTTGCTTTCGTTCTTCACGTAAATTTCTCGAGGTGTAAATGGGGTTCCCGCCAAGGAGCCCGCAAAGTCCTCAAGCCATTGTTTCTTTTTTGCCACCGCGGTGACCTTTGCATCTACCTCAGCCAGAACACCTTCAATTTTAAATAATGTCGATTCCGTGTGTGATTTACGTGCTAGGACTGGTTCCTCCAAAAATTTTCTGTAAGTATCTTCAATTATGATTTTCTCGTCGGGCACGATGATTTGCGACCCTTGATTTATTATGTTATTTATTTGGCGACGTTGCCACATTTTTTGTCCAACCCAATATAGACCCCCAACTACTAGTGCTCCCACTCCAACCCATAATGCTGCCGTTGAAAATGCCTCCGAACCTCTGATGAGTGCTTCCCCCTGCAACAAAAGCTCGTCGTCGACCTTAAAATCCCAAAACCCGCGGCTACCTGCGTCTGGTCTAAGGTTCCCAGGCTTGTTCGTCCAAAGTCGTTGAGCCCACTGTGCAGTCCACTCAGTAAGCTTTCCCAGCCCCGTAGTTTTTAAGTATCCTGAGAGTCCCTTTAAAACTCCGGAAACACCAAGTGCTGCAAGTACATTCGACCCAATTGCAGCTCCATGTGATTTTATTTTATTGATCGCACCTTCATTATTTTTTTGCAAAATATTGTCGAGTTGAAACTCTCGAATCAAAGGATTATAATCAATAGGATTAGCAGGTCCGGATTCACCCCTACTAAATCCCCATTTTTCCCAATCTATGAATGTGGAGAAAAGCCCCCCACCTAGTTTTATCACTAGTTTTGTCATTGGTGCAGTGGACGTTTCTCTTGTCATCGTCATTGAGCGGGTAATTACTGCGACGAGGATTTTTCCCATCGTCGTCGAAAATTTTACCGTGTCAAAATCGTAAATACTCCAATCGACAACCCATAATGAAATAATTTCCGCAATGTGTAGTGGCATAGTGTAGAATATAATACTGAATAACCATTCAATATACCCCTCACCAGAATTTTCTGGAATGTAAAGTTCGGTTAATGTCATTATAACATTAGACCACGTCCATATACTAATTGCTGTTAGCTTCTCATGGTTTAAATTTTGTTTTAAAGCAGTTATTTCGACACTCAGAACGTCATTAACAAAACTAGCAGCCCCATTCTTATGTGTGGTTGACATATACAATAGTCCCTGACTAATTGCCGTAATCAAGTTAATTGTTGATGATGGGTTTCCATCAACAGTACTTTCTGCAATATACGTTGCCAGAAGCGCTGTAGTTTCAAACACTCCTTTTAAAGTTATAACATGACCCATGCCTGTTAATGCGGTGTCGTACTCGTTTTGTGTTGGAATAACATCATTTGGGTTTCCACTAATAACTTTGTTAATTATATTGTTAATCGTAGTTGTAACAATTAACGGCATTCCTGGTATGTCCAATAATCCTGAAAATGATTCTTTTACATCTGCCATCGATGATGGTGGTTCCGCGCGGGTAACTTCCTCAATATTAAACTCTCTGGAAATTTGCGGGATATTTATTCTTGTTGTCACATTCATTTTGTTGTCTTGCGCATTCTCAATTAATAGTTTTATTTCAGGTATGTTCCTCGAAAAGTTTCCCAGTTCACCTATTATTCTCTGGTTCCCTTCGATTTCGTTTCTGATATTGTTTTCGTTTATGTTATTGTTTTCGTTTATGTTATTGTTTTCGTTTTGATTATCCTCTTGGATCATTTTATTTTAAATTATAAAAAAATAAAACACTGTAATAAAAATGCTTACCAAATCAAATATAGACTTTGTAATTGATAAATCGCGCGCAGAAGGTGTCGGAGACATGACCAATGAGATATTCCCCAACCATTTTCTAGGACTAATCTGCGGTAAGCCAGGAAGCGGCAAGACGACGCTACTTAAATTTATACTCAAAAGCGATAAACTGTTATTCAAGAAATTCGATTATGTATACATCATCTCCCCCTCCTTCCAGGAATATAAATCACTGTACCTGCCTGAAAGCAATTTCACCAATGAACTCGACTTTGAGTGGATGAACAATAAAATATCAGCGCTCAAAAACACTCTTGCGTACACAAATGTTCTGTTTATCTTTGACGACTGCCTTGTCGACTTGTTCAAAAACAGGTTCTCGAAAAATATAATGGAGTTTATCTTCAATCGGAGACATAAACTCAACAACGGAATGATCTCGATACTGATGACGTCGCAAAAATACAATTTTATACCGACGGCTATCAGGTCTAACCTGACCCTCATTATTTCTTTTAAACTTAACAACCGAGACTGGAAACTGATAAAAGATGAGATTATATTCATGGACGCAAATTTTGATGACGTATTAAACTACGTCTTTGACAGCGATGATGCGTTCTTCGTCTATCGTATTGATAAAAATATATTTTTTAAAAAGTTTGATAAATTGGCTATTTAAATTTCTTTATTTTTTTCTGTTGGTGTCGAGCTTTCAGAAGGGTCTCGACACTCTGTTGGTGTCGAGCTTTCAGAATGGTCTCGACACTCTGCTACTGCTTTCCTAAGATAGTCGAGAATCTTCGGTGGCATGAATGTAAGTTCCTTGTACACTTCATCCGCCGGTTGCTCGCCAGTATAATCAAGTATTTTTTTCTCCATCTTTTTCTTGTATGCGATCTTGTCTTCGATGCTTTGCATTATAAAGCCAGTAGCATGTTATTTATAATGAATTTCCTCATCACCGGGGACACCAACCCGTTCAAGGTAGTGAATAAATCCGTGGTTGGTAAGAACGATAGGTCTAAGCCGCGAGCCGTTATCTTGTATGCAACCCTCGCCAAGCCTGCATTGCGATTTGAGTATAAAACTTCTTCGGGAGGAGCATACACTACAGTAATGATCAACCTTAACGAACCATGGCTTGAGTACGTGGTGCTCGATGGGATTTCGTTCAAACGCGAGACCAGGAACGCAATCTTCGTGGACATCTTCGCTGAACGCGATGGGTACTTTGAATACCGAGTCAACGGCGGTAATGAAAATAAAATATCGAACGCGTCAACGTACATCGGATCCATACCTCTAATGAAATCGGAGTTCGTCAAAGTTTTCTTTGAGTACGACACCAACGAGAAACAACTGGTCAGCGTTGTCAGGCTTAACGAGTTCGACGTTGTCGACGAGACGGAAGTGGACCTCAAACCCAGTGACTCTTTCTATGTTACATTCTACGATGAGTATGACAAGTTAATCCCCATCGATAAATTCCTTATACATATTAGTTAATATGTTCACTTAATTACACAATATATTAATTTAGTGAATTAATTAAAATTAAATAATTAACTTTAATTATTTAAATCAATGTTTTTGTATTTTAATGTAATTAAGTGAACATATTATTTAAATGTTAAAACATTAATTCCTTGTACCCTTTCTTTTGTATACTTTTTGAGTTCATCTCAGCGATAAGCGTATTCACGAGCACTGGATATGGTAGCACACGCAGGCATTTGCTAAAGTTAAAATAAAATTACATGAAACTGTTGAAATCTTCAGGCGAAGTCAGTTTTTGCACCGCGGTGATTATTTTATCGTCAAACATGGATTTCTTGCGGAGGTCGTTCATTTAATTATTTGTTTGTATTTAAAGCGGGCATATATTTTTTTATAAATGTACAAAATGAACCAAGCGAACTCCAAATTCCAAATACCGTCGGCTAACTTGAATAAAATGTTCGAAAGCAAACCTCCCACAAACATGGTCAGGGTCGACCCTCCAATAAACACGACTCCCCAGTACCAGCAACCACAAGTAGAGAAGTACCAAGAAATCGAGGACAACTCGCGCGCAGAGTTTGAAACCCTTGTGCGCGAACGACTTGGCAAAATCGACGAAGTGCTGCTACTACTCAAGGAGAAGCAAGAGACGATGAACAAACCCATCGAGGTCACACAGGAGAAGCAAGCACCCCAGCAGATTCCGCAGAGTTTCCTCCAGCCGAAACCGAAAATCGAGAAAGCAGACAAAGCCCCTCGATCGAAGAGGACTTACTATAATATAACCGAGAACATGTGGGGTGAAGTGCGCAGCAGGTTCCCAGACTTGCCCGAGGAGTTCAAAACAAAGACTTACTCTGACGGGACAGAGTTTTACGTTGAGAGCAAGAACAAGAAACTCATGCTTGACAATAAGACAGTGCTAAAAATTTTAAATCAAAAGTGACTCCATTAAAAAATAATAATTAGTTTGTTCACTTAATTACATTGAATTACAAAAACATTAATTTAAATAATTAAAGTTAATTAATTAATTTTAATCAATTTATTAAATCAATATATTATGTAATTAAGTGAACATATTATTGATAACGTTTTATATTATTTTTGTTCATTGAGGATTCAATTTCCTTTAGTTTGTTCCCAAAGTGTCGTTTAAGGTTCTCTACCTCGTCGTCGATCTTGTCGCTTATATTTTGCATTTTAACTTTCTTTTCCCGTGACTCGATGTTAAGTCCGTTCAGAGTGCTGCTCATGTGTTTGATGTTAGTACTCATGTCCCTAGTGACTTTGTCGAACATGGTTTTCATTTCCTTCAATGCAGCCTCGCAGCTTTCGCACTTAATCTTAAGTCGCTGGATCTCCGCATGGATGAGCTGCTTGTGCTCGTCAATCTTTGAGACGTCAGCGTAATTCTTCATCATCCCGCTGGTCTGCCCCCTTTCTTCGTCGAGCATCGCTCGGAAAATCTGTTTCATCCTCACAATGTCCGCGGCGTCAATTCCGCTGGCCGACCTTATTTGTGTCATCAGCTGTGTTATGTTCGTGAGAATCTCTCTTATCCCTCCGATCCCTTCCCTCAATGTTCCAAACTGCTCGATCGACGCTTCTACAAGTGCGTGCTTGGCACCCTGGGTCGCGCCTTTGACGAGCGGGATCTGTTCCACGAAGTTGCTAGTGACGTTCTCCATGTCAGCAACCTGGTACTCGACCTTGTCGAGGTCGGTCTCGTGCTGCTTGAACTGCGTGTCGAAAGTGTTCAGCAGTTTCGCGAGGTGCACCCTGTCACCCTCGTCAAGGCGCTCAGGGAGTTTGCCCGCTATACCCGACAGATGTGCGAAATCGTTCTGCGAGGAGGTCGCGACCTCCTGCAGTTTATTGTGCAGCTGCTGGTACGCGTGTCTGTTGTTGTTGGTGTGCTCTGTGATCTGGGTGTGCAGTTGGTTGGTTTGCATTATAATAAAAAATATTTAATTCGATTTAACAAATATTATCTCATTGACAGCGCTTGCCCCATTGCCTCCACACCCCGCTTCCTCTCCTTTGTTGCGGAGCCGAACTCCTCCAGGAACGACCGGCTTATGTATATCGGCATCTCGATGTTATCGGTCACCACGGGGTCCAGCACCTGGAAAATATTCCGCCCCCTCCGGTCCATTGGGGTATTGATATACTCTTGCATTCCCCTATCAAGTGTTGTTTTTGGTAATCTTAGCATTCTTTCGATCTTGTCACTCTCATTGTTTTTGTAAGCGGTAAGTCCTGCCTTTGGGACGAATTTGGATATGTCAAGAAGGTCGAGGGACTGCTCGGTCACATTATAGTCAAGCGGAAGCAGGTCAGCAAACTGTGGTGTTGGTATCACGTTCCACACACTGACAAATGTCAGCACAACCCCGGCAGACCCTCCTGCGATGTTTGGTGTTGGCAGCGAGTTCCCGTAGATGTTCATGCGGTGCGAGGTGGACATCTGCCCGTTCGCGACGTTGTCGTTGTTCACTCTCAGGAAGTGGGTGTACGAGTAGTCGGGCGGGTAGTAGACGACGTTGAGTCCCTCGGTGACGTCCGCGACCACGCTGTTGATCGAGTCGTCAACGAAGTCGAACTGCGTCGGGGCGACGTCGGGCGTGCGCGAGTTTGCAGACGACAGATTGTAAGAGCCCCCAAAGTACCCTGACATTGCATCTCCTCTACCGACGTATCGGGCGCTCAGCTTGCATGCCTGCAGCACGTAGGTGGTGAATGCGCCCTGAACGGTCTGCGTGTTTGTCATGGGCGTGAAATGGGCTGCCAGGCCGAGGGTCGTGCCATTGAGAGCGTTGTTGTTGTTCACGTAGAGGTTGCTAGCGTTCGCGTTCCCGAGACTGTTGTCGAGGAGTATTGGACACACGACCTGCGCGAGGAAGCATCCTTGGTTGTTGGGTACCACGAAGAACTGTACCTTTTGAGAGTAAGAGTATGTTGGAATTGGGAAAGGGTATATTGTATGTATATTCTTAACTTTCTCAGGGAAGAATAATGAAAGTAAATAACTCTTCTCTATATCAGTTTTCCCTTCTGAAAGTTTCTTCATTATATGTACTAGGTCTGTATATGAAACTTCTTTGGTTGGGTCTGAAAGCATACCCCAAATATTAGCGATTGTTTTTAGTGTGCTTTTTTCGAACTTTGACAAGAGTCCAAATTCTTCGGGGCCTATGATTATTCGATTGTTGTTGCTCTGCTTGTAAAATGAAGAAGAGTTATAATACTCGCTAATTTTATCAATGGTGTCTTTGAACGAGGAGCTTTTGCTCGATTCCATAATTTCGTTGCTTATCATTATAAGAATTTAAATTATATATTTTTAAGTTTAAAGTTTTCGATAGCTCTTGTAAATTTCCACGATCCGGTCGTACTCGCTTCCAGTCACGTCCGCAGCCAGAGACTTGCAATGGTTAGCAACAGCAAGCCTTGTAGGTTCATTCTCAGAGACCTTCGAGAACCATGTAATCTTCCATGTATGCTGTGAAGAAAATGACCCGCCTTCGTCTTTCTTGGGAATGGATTTTAAAGTCAGCCCCCACTCATCCTTGTTGGTTTTCGAGTACCAGAATATAAAATTTGTCGCGTCTGTCGGAGCGTTAACCAGCTTTACTATCTCTAATTTGATGTTTGGGTCTTTAACATTTTCGAACCCAACGTCTCTTGTCTTCTTTTCCTTATCCATTATTGATTATAAATTTAAACAAATTGCTTGCTTTATAGCAAAATAAATAATTAATATTTAATTAATTTGTTCACTCAATTACACTGTATTTCAATTAAATAATTAGGAAAATAATTAAATAATTAATTAATTTATTCAAATTAATGTTTTTGTAATTTAGTGTAATTAAGTGAACAAATTAATATTAATTTCTATTTTTTTTATGCGATTCTGAAAACTCTCAGTCTTCTCCTTCTTCCACTTCTTTTTCTTCGATGTGTGCTCCTTCTAGGTTTCCTCCTCACTAGGTTGTGTCTTCTGCGCCCCACTCTGAATTTTATCATTATAAAAATAAAAAGAAAGAAAATATAATTACAATGCAAAGTTGTTATGATTGTGCAGACAATGAAAATAATCACGGAGTCAACACCTGCCACCAAAAGAGGAAACTAAAGAAGGCTGAGAACATCCAGGAGTTCGGCGACAACGTCAAAGCGCTCCGCGCCCACGCCTCCGAAACCGTGCGCCCTGTTGACTACCACAAACTCAACAGAACACTCTTCGAAGCCATGGTTTTCCCAGAGCTCGCTAAAGGGGTTAAATTCCCTGCTCCTTTCCAGATCCCTACATACTGTTTCCAGCAGAAAAACTCTTTCACGATTACCACTAACGCGTCAGGGAACGCATTCGTACAGATAAACTTTGGACAGTTTCTAGATGCATCCCTCTTCAAAACAGGTATAGCAGGTGTCGGTGCGGCAGGAGCAAACGCATTAGGATACTTCAACACTACTGGTGTTGATAATAGAAATGGTACTTCTAATGTTGCAAATAGTAACGTTTTTATATGTAATGATCCTTCATTGAACGGTGTCACAAACATATCAAGCGTTGGAACTGTAATGCAGGGAGTCAACGTGTGTCAGGTGAACAATGGTACTTTCAATTCAATCAAGGCAGGACCAGCATCAGTAAAGTATGAATACATTGGGCGACTCGATATATCAGCCGGTAACGTCACCTGTGGTCTCAACTACTCCTCGGTCGCAGACCCAGCAGGAGTTTCAGCCGGTGCCAACGGACTTTACCCAGATGTGAACTACTCAGTCCTCACTGCCCTCGAAGACTCCCCTTTCGCAAGGACGCTCCCAATCACTGACCCAATGAAAGCAGTGTTTGTGCCACAAGATTACACCCTGATGAATTTGAAGTCCCCACTGGACTCAACCTCTACAGTCATGCCTCAGAGGTTGTTCTTCCTAATCCTAGCAGGACCCCCCAACCAAACAGTCGCGCGCATTTCCGTCACCCAGAACTGGGAGGGAACCCCCACAAGGTCGTTCGCGGACATTATAAGTTTATCATACAACTCGTTCCCTGCAGACTACGATGGTAAAGAGATATATGACTACATGATAAAGAATAACCTGATAATCACCAAGGACGAATCTGAGTTCGGAGTGAAGAAATTTTTCGAGCAATATAAAATATATTAAAACTTTTTATAAATGAAACATGTCGTAATTGACTTCGGGGAAATCCCCATATCATTCGATGTAGAATTCAACCTGAAACTCTCTGATCTATACTACTCAAGATACACCTTACGTTTCACAGACGTTTTTCCCTCAGCGATGCCTGTATCATACTACAATTGTACTGCTGTTGATACCAGAGGAGCACCTCGCCCCATACTGCTGCGTGCTAAGAAATATGGTACATCAGTCTCATTCAACATCGAGACAAAACTCAACGGAACCGTGAACCTCACTGTTGGGGGAGTCAGCGTGAGCCGGGAGATCCCCATATCGACTGACCCCTTCGCGGTGTTCCCGCTTTGCGCTGAAGACTACCTCCTCGTGACCCGCGCCGGGGTTACGAGCACGCTCCCAATAGATGAACTCCCGGTGCTGATACCCTTCGAGGACGAGAGTTTTGAGCGCGAGTGCGAGGTTCGGTGTGGAGACCGTCGGATGCAGTTTAAATTAATAAATTAACATTTAATAATAATGAATTTAAAAACTATGTTGCGCTCGAGGAAGGCAGAGCTGATTAAAATACTGAAGAAACAGTTCACCCGCATGGACAGAGATCAGGATGGAAAGATCAACAAGAACGATATTGAAACGTACTTCGGGTTGCCTGGTTCAACATCACAAATCGTGTTCACGTCGTTCACTGAAGGGGAGAGTATTACCAGGAAACAGTTCATTAGTCATTTTATTAAATTAATTAAAGAATTATACTAAATGTTTTCCCACCACGAAATCCCAGCGCTCGACGCGGTCCTGCGCGCCTTCGCCCTCGGCTGTGCCGAGGCGGGGCTGCTCCCCCTGGTCCGGGTCCACCCCACGAGCCTCTGCCTCGAGATAGTTGCAAAGAAACTGCGTGCGATAGTTTACCGCTACCGGGGTCACGGCAACCCCGACTTTGTGAACATCGACATGCTGATTGACGAAAATAATCTGATTGAAGTATGGAGTTTTGGGAAAAGTTTCCACGACAACCAGTACACGTGCGCCGACTGCCGCAGATCCAAGGACGTTATGGTGTTCTTCACGTTCACGGACGTGGAAACGTTCTGCGCGCACTCGAGTTTCATCGATGACGAAATTAAATGTTTTTTTTAATTACATAATAATTTTCTAAAAGATCTTCAAGTTCATCTTCACCAATATCCTCTGAAATTTCGAATTTCGGGTTGTTGGGGTTCCTAAATATTTCTACTTGCTCGTCGTAAAACCTCACAGTCCGCCTTTTCCTTTTGTTCTGAACGAACGTGATTTTTTCATCTCTCTCTTCGAGCCGCCTGGAGTGAATTCGAGACAAAAGAATTTGCACGTCGAAATCCCTCACTGCTTTGGCCACTTCAGCCCTAATTTGCACAGCCTCTTCGCTGTTCCCGTGCTCAACCATGGCCCTCCAATCCTTCTCCGACTGGAAAATTTCCTGTATTGCCAAATTAAACATCTCTTGCCCACTGAGCACACGCTCTTCGTCTTCAACCACCATTCCCGATTCGTCTGCAACCACCATTCCTGCGAAATACGCATCATCCACCTCTTCCATTTCTTCCGCGTCTTCTTGCCTCACATCTTCCATTTCTTTAATCTCTTCTTCAATCACATCTTCTTCCTCAGCAGGGAGAAACACATCTTCTTCCTCTCTTTCTTTTTCTTTCCTTGCTTCTTCTTCCTTTACCGCTCTCTCTTGTTCTTCCCTTACCTTTTCCGCTCTCATTTCCGCGACCGAGGCGCGCAACTCTGCGAACTCTCGCTTTGTGAGTGCACGGATTACCGACGACACGTTCTCGACTCTCACTGCGCGCCGTCGCGCTTCCTCTACGGCGAAACGAAATTCGTTGACCATGAACCGAAAATCTGAGTTCCGATGCAATTTCGCAATTCTAGCCATTGCCTCTTTCTTCTTAATTTTCAATGCCGCTTTTGTGTCTTTTTCATGTCTTAAAAGCAGGAATCGATACAAGCGCTTAAGTTTTTCGTACAAATTCGTTAATTTGAACTTTTCCAATTGCTTTTCGATTGTTTTGATTCTCGATGAAAGCACGGCATCGATTTTTGTTTGTTTAAAACTTTTGAACTGCGACTGTATGGTGGGTATGCCCATTGAACGTTTGTTGATGGGTTTGTTGATGGGTTTGGGAAAATTTCCCAAGATGAGGGCGGCGGTGTCGGTCCTGCGCTTTTCCCGCGCTTCATGCTCTTGCTTTAACTTTTCTCGCTCTAGCTTTTCTCGCGCTTCCTTTTCTTGCTTAAACTTTTCCTTTCTTGCGAGAATGACGGAATTCTGTTTCTCAAAATCGATCGGAATTATATCCCAGAGCGAACTAGAAACCTTAGCAATTTCGTTCAAAATTGGTTGTTTCAATTCAGGTTCCACCGTGGTGAAAAGAGTTTCCAGTTGTTTGATATATTTTGCGGCGGCAGCCAAGATGACAAACCTTTTATCATAATCCGAAATATATCTAAACTCTGTAATTTTATTCCTAGCGAGGTTGGTCAAACGTGGTATATCAGTTTTCATAACTCCATCTATTTCTTTTTCTAACCGACTCATCAGCATACCAAAGGTTTCAACGTCAGGGCGAAATTGGACTGCTGTGGAAGGGAGGACTTCCTGGAGCGTTTCTACCCCCTGCGCTAATTTGATTATGTCAGTTAGGGCACGTTTGACTTCTGTGTGTGTAAGCACGGAAGTCATGACAAACACATACCTTTTAATGTAATCATCTATTTTATAGACGAATGGGAACAAGTATTTCATGCTTCTGACGACCTCAGGGTCGACTTCTGGTAGGGTAGGCTCGACGTCGTTATCTTCACTTTCCACTCGATCATCAATTATCGACACGGTGCGCGCTGTCTCGGGGGGACCCTCATCCACAACAGTGTCAAGGGTGACTTTGAATATGGTGCTGAGAAACTTTCCCTCACGGGTTGTGTCTCCAAACATCTGTGTTGACACTTCCATTTTATAATTAAACAAACAATGTTTTTTAAATAATTATAATAAATGGGGATAGAAAACCTGTTACCGACAATAAAAGAACACTGCAAGCAATCACACCTATCAAACTACGCAGGCCAGCGCATGGGCGTGGACGCGTACTGCTGGTTGCACCGGGCAGCTTTTGCAGATAACATGGACCTTGCATTCAACCCCGACTCGCTCTCATACATCTACTTCATCAAAGGCATGGTACAGCGCATGCTGAAACTTGGGGTTGTGCCGGTGTTCGTATTCGACGGAAACAAACTCCCGATCAAGAACGCAGAAGACTCGGAGCGTGCGTTCCGGCGGGAGGAAAAACGTAAAGCAGCTCAAGCGCTGCTAGAGGCCGGTCGCACCGAGGAAGCCAGACTCAAAATGATAACCTCCCTCGACATCACCCCCGAGATGGCCCAACGACTGGTTATCGAGCTGCAGGCGATGGAAATCGAGTGCGTGGTGGCACCCTACGAGGCCGACGCGCAGCTGGCGTACCTCGATAAAATAGGATACATTGACGTCGTGTGCACCGAGGACTCGGACCTCATCGCCTACGGCTGCAGCAAAGTTATCTATAAGCTAGACTCTAAAGGGAACTGTATGGAAGTGCGCTACGTCGACATCATGACCTCGCCGAAATTCAAGTATTTCTCCTACACAATGTTCCTCGAGTTCTGCGTCCTCTCAGGTTGCGATTTCTTCAAGTTGTCGGGTATAAGCTGCAAACGAGCATACAAACTGATCAACAAGTTCAAGTCTTTTGAGGCCGCAACCGCAGAGATAGAGCGTATAGTTAAATTCAAGCTCCCGGAGCCATCACCGCTTCAGTTCACAAGGGCCGTGCAGACTTTCAGGCATCAAGTGGTATACTGTCCTCTGACGCAGACACATATACACCTCTCTCCACTCAATATGGAACAGCATGACGATTTCCTCGGCACCATGCTGGAACCTGAGCTAGCACAAGCAGTAGCAAGGGGGTTGCTTCACCCCGTCACTCTACAGCCTTTTGTATAAATTTAAGAACAATTATATAAAAATAATTATTAATATGCGCAAGAGAACTTACAAAAAAAAATGCAACAGCAGCTGCGTAATCAGAAAACTCCAACCAGTCAAGCAGAAAGAGTACAAAACGCTTCTCATGAACCCCACTTTCCTGCAGGACCCCCTGCGATCGCTCAGGTCGTTCACCAACCCGGTCATTAGAAGATAAAATAAAATATTAAAATTTAATAATATGAACAAACCATTTTGGATAGGGACTGCCCCATTTTGCAAACCCTCGGAAGACCAGTGCTACGATACCCCAGGATACATCCCAGGCGACAAGAGCAAATGCGGCGACGGCAGCTGCTGCTGGTCTGGACATAAAATTCAGTGCAAGTTCGACGAGGAAACCTGGAAGAAAAGCTCCCTGTACCGGCAAATGCGTCAGGAGAAAGCAGAAGACGACGAATACGATGAGACAGAACAACCAAAATTCTCGTGGGTCGGCGAGGCCCCTTTCTGCAGTAAGAATTATATTAATGCAAGACTCTGACGCTTGCGACGTCTACCGTGCAGGCATGCTTCCAGTGCATTCGAGCAACTGCGGTGCAGGCAGCTGCTGCGTCACAGGTGAGAAATGGCTTGGAGTCAGACCAACAATTAAAGCACATCATGAGAATATTAGAGTTGGGAAAGAAGAATGCTGGAAATTCACAAAAATGAGAGAAGAAACATTACAAAAAGGATTAGCTTTGGGGTTAGATGTTGCAAAAATATTTGGTGCATCAGTTTAATAAAATTTTATAAGTTAAAACCATCATAATTTTCATCATCCAACGTGCCAAATTTAAGTCCTGCAGCATAGTTATCGATCGTATAAATGCTACCTTTCCTCGATTGAACCCGCTTGGGTCTATTAAACCTGTCCGGTGTATCATCGATGTCGTAGTTCTGGCTGTAGTTCAATGCATCTAAATTATACAATTTTTTTTTCCACAAGTCCAAGCTCTGGACGCTCTTCTTGCCCGAAGACTGTTTAGCTTTCTTCCTCTGCACGTTGTTTCGTGTATTGTTTTTCTGTATATTGTTCTGCATGTTAACGCTTTTCTTAGCAACTTTCTTGCTTTTCTTATTGCTTCTCTTCCCAAGTCTGCCAAATTTCATGTTCAAGATGCGAGGGTCAAGGGGTCGTGCCAAAAGCGGTGCTCGCAACCCAGCCCCCAGCGACCCGACTATATCGAAATCAGCATCATCAATCACGGCATTGCGGTTTCGCGACCCGGCTTTTTCTTCGAGGAATTTATTGCGGTTACGGAGTATAATCACTTGTTCCTTCAGTGCTCCCATTTCAGGACCGTAAAGTTTATTTGCTGTGATGTAGTTCATTTTCGTGCCTCGGGCTTGCTCTTTTTTCCTCCACAGGTTCTGGCGTGCGTTCCCGACCTTGGGACCGTTATCTCTGCTCAGCCCGGCGACGAGCCCATACCGAGTCCCCCCGCAAATCGCTGTTGATTGACGGTAGTTTGCCATCGTCTGAGCACATTTAATCACTTCATGTGGCATAGAAGAATTACCCACAAACAGTTTCTTATTATAACGACCCTTAGCCATGATAAAAGATTGGTTCACTGCTGTTTTAAAATCAGGATTATTAAGTAATGCACACGTTTTATATTTTTTAGCATTCCTGAATCGACCATCAATAAGTTTATTGCATATTGGAGCGCTCGGTGTCACGATCGAATTGCGCGCTTTGCCTTTCCTCGTGGCGTTGACTAAATTCATTATACAAACCCGCACCCGAAATTAATAATGTTTTTCCGCCTCGCCGTGCTCTTGCTGCTCGTACAATTTTCTCTGAGCGCGTTCACCACCCAGCTCGCGCATAAAGTACTCTCGAATCTCAGGTTCACCCTCAACGACGTAGAACTTTTCCAAGTGTACATCAATGTATACAATAAACACTACCAGATAACTTCAAAGGAAGGTATGCAGAGGTTTGAGCTTTTTAAATCCGCCCTCGCTTTCATAGACCTGCACAACAACAACAAAACCCAATACACGATAACTTCTTTCTCGGACCTCAGTAGTGAAGAATTCAAGCAGTACATAAACAATAATAGTAAAATATCAAACAAACGTCTCCTCAAGACTTCTCCAGTATCAATGTTTGCTTCAGACGGAATAAAAATAGACTGGAAAAATAAATTATCCCCGGTGAAGAACCAAGGGTCATGCGGTTCCTGCTGGGCTTTTGCGGCGGCTAGCGCCATCGAGGGCGCCCTCGCGGTCAACGCGGCCGAGAGCGTCGAGTTGTCAGTGCAGGAGCTGCTCGACTGCTCCAAGGACGGGAACGAGGGGTGCAACGGAGGGTTCCCCCACATCGCCTTCGAGTACGTCGCAAAGCACGGTCTCGGTGAAGCCTCTTCAAATCCATACAAGGCATCAGACGGTCAGTGTAAAGTTGCAGAAAGTCCACGAGCAGCCATATCGTCCTATGAATACTGCAGTAACGTGGACGACGGACTCCCCAGTAAACCATGTTCCCTGAAAAAATGGCTCAGCATGCTCGCTATGGGTCCTATAGTAGTTGTAACTGATGCTTCATCTAGACATCTTCAATATTATTATGGTGGTGTATTACATCTCAAGGCAGGGGAATGTCAGAAGATCAACCATGCGGTGCTTGCTGTGGGGTTCGCGGACAACGTGATCACCGTGCGCAACTCGTGGGGGGACAGCTGGGGCGAGGGGGGTCATTTTAGAATACAGCTTGACGAGCACCCCAACCAGACATGCTTTATCACTGGCTCAGCTTATTTACCTATTTTATAAAAATATATAATTAAAAAAAATGCAATCAACAAGAAACGATGGCTCCGACCCAGTCGAGAACGCGATTACCGACGCATCGGAAAAAATGGTTATAACGGTGATGCCAGGTGCGGTTTTCGTGGACCACGACAGAGAGTACAAGGATATATGCACCAAGTTAGTAGTCGAAGAGTTCTTCGCCACGGCAGCCTCGCTGTTCAATTTCATGAACATCGTCCTCACCAACTTCTCCGACGCCATCGCAGCCTACGCGCATAGCAAAGGTCTCGGCCCCCGCGACATCCTCTTCCTCTACAAGGGCGGCAACGTGCTGCGAATCATCGAGAAAGAGTTCGCCCGCGAGATGCCAGCGGACGCAGCGGCCATGCTCTCTCAGTTTTACGCTAAAGACTTTTCTCGCAGCGACGCCGATTTCTCAATATACATAAACCCGGGGCTCGAAAACTTCGCGCAGATCGTCAACGACATGACCTCGATGTCATACACTCTTCAAGACAGCATCCGAGCCGAGTTCAAGAAAAACCTCCCATTCTACTTCGACTACTTCAAGTACAGCACCCCTTTCAAGAAACACACCCTGGGGCTCTATGCAGCCCAGTTCGAGAGCTCCCGCGCGATAACGAACCCCGAGAACCCAAAATATTTCACTCATAAATTCCTCCAACTATCCCTTGGAGAGTGCTTCACGCCAGGCGACAAGGCGCTCGGCGAGTACTCGGGGGTCTCTGACAAGTACATAGAGTTCGGTGAAGGTGAGCACCAGATCGTAGTCACCCCTCAATCGCGCGAGCGCGAGATGATCTACGTCAGCGAAAACAGGGCGCTCCACTTCCAGACCTACAGCGAAGACATCAGGTTCAACCTAGTTAGAACGAAAATAAACTTCAACGCTTTCTTCAACAACGGGAAAATCACCAAGAAAACCAATGTCAGTGGTGAGCTAATAGACGTGAGCATCCCGTTAGGACAGTCTCTGAACCATTTCTTTGAGGACCTTGATGACAACGTCGCAGAGTACACCCTCGACTTCGAGGACGGACTGCTCAACTTCAACGGGTACTCGATTTCGTACCTCGTCTACGACCTCGAGGCAATGCTCATCCTCAACGACAGCCTGCCCTGGACCCGCAACAAGTACGCCAAACGTCTCAACCGTCTATTCTACCTCTACTTCATTAACCTGTACACCAATAAAGAGACAGACATGAGTAGGAAAGTGTACCTCGAACATCTCCTCAACAACGTTCTACGTCCTCTCCAACATAAAGCAAGCCCCGAGTACATAAAAGGCACCCTCGCCCGCGCAGGGGAGCTCAACAGGAACTACCTCATAGACAACCTCGTCGACAAACTCAAGTGGATGCTCAAGAATAAAATTTCGGGACCAGAGTTCGACGCTTTCGTAGGCGTCTGCATCGACAATGTGGCTCTCCTAGTCGAGGTTGTGAACCAGATCATGCACAACGAAAAGAACTTGGACGAGCGCAAAATGTACGACGGTGACGTTAAATATTCTCTATTTTAATATGTCAATACTTTTTTAAATAATTTTATGAACCGCTCCAAACAAAATTTAATCAACAAGCGTTCCCAAGACAACCCGCGAGTAGCAGCCTGGCACGACTCCTCCCCCGCCAGCTGGCCCAGCGCGGGTAAAAATCCCACCCTTATAGCCTCCCACTCCACCGCACCACCTCAAACGGGTCCAGGCGTCAACATCACAATATCCTTCAAAAAACTAGACGCCGACACATCAGATCCTATAGTACAAGTAAAGCTAAGATCTTTTCAGGGTGAAACATATACTTTAAAAGGTTTATTCCCATACACTGGACCCACATTCACCCTGAACAACGTGGTGGCTCCGGCGGGCATCTTCCAGCTGATCGTGGTTGACAGCGCAGGCAGCGAAACGGTGTCAGTCTCCGGGAACGTTTCGCCTCCCGGGGTGTCCAACAATTTCACCTTCGCGAGCAACGAGACCCCGCTCATCTCAGGCCAACCCACCCGCTTCACATTCACCCTCACCACCACCCTCCTGTTCACTCAAGTCGTCCTAGTAAGTTCATCAGGCGTCTCATACACCTTCTCCGACGCAAGACCACCAGGACAGTATGCGGATTTAGTTGTCGACGTGATGCTCCCCGCGGATTCTTATACCCCTTACCTACGCGACTCGTCAGGCACTATCGTATCGCAGAATTCAAACCCAACACTTATAGTATTCCGTCGAGCACCAACTTTTATCGAGACAGGATCACTACCCAAGACTCTATTTTTTGATATGGGAGATGATTATACTGTAAGCCAGATTGTATTCGTATCAGGATCAAAAGAATATACCTACAGTGGATCGTACCCTTACACAACACAAGCTTTCACCTTAACTGGAGTGATCATGCCCAGTGGCAGTTACACTGTCTCGCTCAGGGGAGCGGGCTTTGCGCTCACAGCCAGGACGCAGCCCGCGGGGATCGACCTGACTCGGTCTGTCGTAAGTTTCGCGACGACAACCCCGTCATACTCATTCACCCACACCACAGCGCGGCCCAACCAGCCTTTCGCGCTCACGGTCACGGTCAACGACACTATCCAGGTCACCGCTGCGGAGCTGCGTAGAGTCGGCAGCCAGGTCCAGGATATATTGTACCTCGAAAACCCTTTCGCGTGGCCTCAGTTCACTATAGCATCTATTAATCTACCGTTGGGTGACTATACTGTAAGACTATATAGCAACTCTCTTACCCATGCTCTATCGACCGTAGACTCCGTCGTCGTGGTACGTCCTGCGCTCGCGTTCCAGTTCCCCAACATCGTCAGAACCCCCACCCTCAGCTTCGAGCTCTTGCTAGCTCTGAATCGAGTCGACACCATCACCAGCGTAACGTTCTCTAACCAGGTAGTGGGGTTCACCACCAACTTGATCCCCACAGAAACACTTTCGACTTCAGTGTACTTCCAGACCGTGACCCTGCCCTACGGTAGGTACTCTGTCACTCTGACGAGCATTGACGGCACTACAGCAAACACGGGAGTAGATCTACTCAACGTGGATTATAACTCAATCTTATCATACACTGCATCTTCACTTACTGCTAATGCAACAATACAATTTGGAGCGACATTCGAGTACTCAGTGCACATTAAATCGTTTGCGGCTGTAAACCAAACCTTCCAGCGTTTCACCCTCGGGGGTTCGCAACAGACGGGTACATTGATAATGTTCTCAACCACGGGGCTCCCTCCAGGCCAGTACACCCTCGAGCTCAGCGATGACTTCGTTGGGGGCGGCAAGACGTTCTCAGCACCCACCCCGCTGATTCTCACTTAACATAAATAATTTTAATTTTATAAACAATGAACAAAAAACAAACTTTCCTCGCCAAACGTTTCCGAGGCAACGAACCGGCGGAAAACTGGCGCGAACGCATCGAAGCCAAGTACGGAGGCCAGCTTGGAGGGTGGAGCGCGACTACAATTGAAAAACCCAACATCCAGTTCACAGTAATAAATCCAACCCAAACTGTAAACTCTCCTTTCCAATTATCAATCACATCTACACCAAGCATCTCAATTTCCACGGCGTTCCTTGTCAATTTGACAACCAATATACAAACCCCATTAGTTGCAGAATACCCTTTATTAGATGCAACTAATATAATTTTTAATACATTATCACTACCAAATGGAATATACTCAATTAATATAAGAAACACAAACACTGACCTATACACTCTCCAGACAATTTTATCTTCGACGTTCTCGGTGATTTCAGTGACCCCGACACAAACAAACAATTTATGGATCCAAGCGTTCACGGCGATCATCTCAAGCAACGTCACAGTGAGCTCAGGGTTCTTCAGGATGACTCAATCCCCGTTCACGACAATCCCTTTCGCTTTCGCACAGGCAGGCACTACAATTACTTTTGCAATGACCCTACCCTACGGAGCTTACGAGGTAGTGTTCACAGACCAGTTCGGTAGTGAGGCATCATTTGCGACGGTGTTTTCCACTTTGAACGTTTCTTCTGTAACTCCCCTCTCGTTCAACGAGACCGACTCGACGACCCTGATCATCTCGATCTCGGCTCCGGACCGGGCGGCCGCCGCAGTTGTCCGGCGCTTGACTGCACCGTTCACCCAGACCCCGCTCACTTTCATCGAGACGGGCAGCACCCTGACGGGCGCTCCCCTGATGCTTCCCGCGGGCACGTACGCAGTCGACATCACGGACACCAACAACCGCGTGGCGAGTTTCATCACGCTGACCTCTAAAGCACAAGTAATCTCATGCACTCCATCGACAGTCAACGCAGACACCCTCAGCACGTTCACCCTGACTCTTTCGTCGGCAGTGCCGATCGCCAGCGTGGCTTTCAACGGTCCCACGGTGGTCACCCCCTCGTTCACCCAAGTTTCATCGACCGTCACGGTCGACTCGGTGGCGCTGCCCCTCGGCACGTACACCCTAGCGATCACCGACACAAATACCAACGTTACAACCTCAAACGTGCAAGTACAATCCATATTCAGAGTTACTCAGGTTGTACCACAGGTTATAGTTCACACAGTCCCAACTCCGGTAACCCTAACCCTTTCTCATAATGTTCAAATCCAGTCCCTCTTTGTTCCCACTCTCTTGTCGGTACCGTTCACCCAGAACACAACCAATGTCAACACTACATTATCACTTCCAGTTGGCACACACACTGCTCGCCTTATAGACTCCCAGGGCAACCAGAACACTTTCACCCCAGTCCACTGCGTCCCTGCGATCACAGCTCTCACCCCACAGAACACCTTCGACGACCAAAGTAGTACTTACACTATAACCTTATCATCTAATACAACAATGTCTTCAGGGTTCTTCTCCCTTGTGACAACGCCGTTCACTAATGTCCCATTTTCATTCACACAATCAGGGGATACAATAACGACAACATCACTAAACCTACCTAACGGTTCATACAGAGTAAACTTAGTAGATGATAACTCCAACATTATAACTTCCACTCAAACCGTCACATCACAATTCAGAATATTAACATTTTCACCACTTACCACAACAGACGCAAATTCACAGGCATTTACTGCGACAATATCATCAAATAAGACAATATCCATGCTCTCTTTCGGTACTATACAAATGGCATTCACACAAACTGGTACTAACATCTCAGTGCCCTCAGTGTTGGTACCCTACGGCGTGTACACTGTCACCATGACCGACAACACGGGTGTCACCAACTCGTTCGCTCAGACGGTGCGCTCAAACCTTACGATTCTAAACGTGAACCCTCTGGTGGTCCCGGTAACCACTTCGTCAAGTTTCACGGTGACCGTCTCCGCCGGCAGCATCGCGCAAGTCCGGTTCGTCGGGTCAACGACAATTAACGCCAGCTTCGCGCAGGCCGGGCAAACGCTCACCCTCCCGGCGGTCTCGCTGCCCGTCGGCGCATACACCCTGCAGGTCACCGACACCAACACCAACACAGTCACTTTCCCCCAGCAAGTCGAGGCGATCCCCTCAGTGGTAACGGTCGCGCCGACCCAGGTCCTCGAGAACGTCTCGAGCGCATACACGCTCACCATGGATGCAATGGCGACAATCGCCTCGGGGTTCTTCCAGCTGACCTCCAGCCCGTTCACCCAGATCCCGTTCACTTTCACCCAGTCAGGTACCACGATCAACGTCACCGCCGGCACGCTGCCCTACGGGAACTACAACATCCGCCTAGTCACCGGCGCAAACCTTATCACGGCAGCCCAGACAGTTTGGTCAAGGGTCAACATTATAGCCATAACACCCCTTCTGGTAAACAACACATCGTCAACACTGTTCACCGCGACAATCACCTCAGCCACCACGGTTTCGCAAGCCAGGTTCGTGCTGCTCAATACATCGAATTTCGTCGTGACCAACTTGTCCCAGGCGGGGGCAGCACTCACTCTCGACACACTGCTGCCTACAGGCCAGTACTCGCTCCGCATCACGGACTCCAACGGGAACGTCACCGACTCCACTCAGATCGTCACGAGCACTTTCAATGTAACCTCAGTTACCCCGCTAGCAGTTAAACATAATGTAAACACGGGGTTCTCAGCACAGATCTCATCGAACGATTCTGTATCGACAGTTTACTTCCAGTCCCTCACGGCTCCGTTCACGCAGTACCCAACCACTTTCACCCAGTCGGGGTCTTCGATAAACATCTCACCCTTGGCCCTGCCTTTCGGGACTCTATCACTACGCGTCTTGGACCCGTTCAACAATATTAGGAGCTCACCAACCATAATATCATCTATCGACATAACAAACATTTCCCCTTCACTCGGGTACGACGCAACAAATTCAACCTACACTATAACCTTATCGGGAGCAAGCAATATAGTCTCTGGGTCGTTCCAATTAACTTCTAGTCCGTTCACCCAAACCCCATTCACTTTCACCCAGTCAGGTACCACAATCAATGTCAATTCGATTTCGTTACCCCACGGACAGTACTTTGTAAACCTTGTGGACTCCAATGCAGTCAACATCCAGTCACTTGAGAGTGTATACATTAGAGTACGCATTACCTCAATAACTCCTACTACAAGCAGTGACACTGCAAGCACATCGTTCACAGCAGTTATTAGTAACAATAAACCCGTATCGTTTGGATTTTTCAGTAACAGCGTAGCCCCGTTCACCCAATACAACCTTTCCCTTACCCAGGCGGGAACCACAATCAACGTCGATCCAATAATAATGCCTGCAGGACGCTACTTCTTCAATTTACAAGAGAACGGGTTCACATCGCAGACATCTACAGCGCTTGTAATCAAAGAGTTCACAGTCACAGCACTAACACCTATAAACTTTACAGTAAGTCTACCAACCACTTTCAATATCCAGATTTCCAGCGCGATTCTAATTACCGCAGTACAGTTCATAGTCCAATCCACCCCCACGACTTTTATAAATGCAACTTCGTTTACTCAAACAGGTACTACAATATCTGTTCCTAATATTACTTTAACTGATGCTGTATGGATGGTATTTCTAACTGGTGAAACTAATATAACAAGTGGTAACTCAACTCAGGTGACGCAACCAAATATTCAATTAGAGAACAGTTTCCCTCGAGCGATTTCTATTGGAACCCCGTTTAGTTTATCAGGAACCCTCACTAGCTATAGCAACACAATCTCGACTGCGACATTAAATAACACCCCTAGCGGGATCACAATAAACATGCAGCAGCATAAATTTAATATTTCAAGCGGGGTAGTTTTCAAAGAAATTATTTTATATACTATAGGAACATACACGTTAACCATTACCCTCAATAATGGTGTAGTAATTTTATCAACAATTGATGCCATTGCCATGCTTAATACTTCAACAGGAGATGCAATTGGATACTATACAATTCCAACACCTAACTCTACATCAACTCAATATCAACACTATAATTTGCTTAATATAGCACCAACAACAAATTTTGTGTCATATGAACTTTCAACAAGAACACTTGCAAACACAAGTACACATCAACCTCAAACAGGTATAATGATAACAACTGAACGTACACTTACTGGTAACATGACTCCAAATACACCTGGAACTCAATTATATTCAGGAACATCTTCTTTCAGGGATAGATCTAGAACAGGAATAAATTATTCTTTAAGTAATAAATTTGCAGAAGGGTATGCTAAACCCAACACCACTATCAGCACTAACAGAGCTTATTCAAATCAAAATGTTTTATTTAAAGAACTTACTTTTTCATTCAAAGAAATTCGTAGAGGTGTGATATATGCTAGGTATGCCAACACTTTATATACAAAAACACCACTCAATGTCTTCTTGAACGACCCTGCAATTGAACGTCATTTTATGTTCGAAATTCAAGAAGCAGTACCATCATTATTATCAACAACAATTCTTCATACCCCAGTATTCGGTACCGGTAACAAGTTTATTAAGTATACATCAGACGCTTTGTCTCAAAATTTCTGGAAAACCGTCACGGCGATCCCCGTCAGAAACTTCCTCAGCACGTCATCGCAGTTCAGACATTTCCAGCTCCAGCTGGCTATCATAACAAACGCAACAGACCTTTTCTTGTCAATCACATCTACACCAACAACTACTTCCTCAACCGAACCAATCAATAACGGTCCCCAGTCAAACACTCTACCAAATAGCGTTACCACTCGGGGTATAGGATACCTCAGAAGCAGCAATAATTCTTACTACAACCAAAACACGACAACTTGGATAGCCAACCCAGCTGATATGGTGGCCAACGCACGGTTCATCCATTTTATCTCAATAGGTGGTCCCAACGGTATTGAAATTGGCTTGTCTGCTCTTAATACGCCTAATGGGATGTTTGCAAGCAACGGCGAGAATCGATTCCCAAACAACAACGGGTTCTCACCCACCACCGATCTTGAGAGATGTTTTAATGTTTCATGGAAAGGTACTGGAAACATATCTGTATTATTATCAATGTACACGTGGATAAGAAATACTACATACTCAGATGGTGGTAGCACGTTTACTTCAGGTACCACTGGACGTTGGCGAGGGGTGACATTAGTACATGCAGAATGTTTCCCTTCTCACGGCACGTCATTCGATCCTTGGTACATGCGATACAGTGTACCATCCGGTGTTGCTGGATACATTGTAGTATGTGACGCGACTTCTGCACCTGACAGTTCAACCATAACATACGTTGATGGTGGTACGGGAAGTATCCCAACTGCTCCATTCTCTAGAAAAAGTATTGCAATTCCATTACTTGGAGGCTCAGTTTTACAGCAAGACAATACTCTCACTTACCAGTCCACAACTCAGGCGGGTCTGCCTGACTTTACAAGTGCCATCATAAGAATGTACGAACCGGGTGTAGTTGACATAGCTTCAACAGTTAACGAAGTATTTGTTAACATTACAAACAGTACAGTCCTTGCATCATCAACTGAAATACATATTGAAATATGGTGGATAAGCAATGGAAGTACGTACAATGTTAATATTTCATAAACAAATAATTTTTATAAATATAAATAAATGCAAATCAGTTTCTGCGACAAATGCCACTCCAACGATATGGATTTCCAGGAGACCTACGACTACTGCGGGTCCTGCTTCGCAATCAAGCACGCGTGGTGCTCCAAGATGTGTACCTGCGACAACGAAATGTACTGGCTCCCTACAGACCTAGCCATCAACGTTTTCTTCGAACGCAAGCTCCAGGCCGATGCAATCGCAGAGACTTTCACTCTAATGCACAAACACGTGGAAACATTCCTTGGTAACCAGATTTGAAAACTAACAACGAGTCAATATTTAAATAAGTCTTAATAAATTATTAAATATTTCCTGATTTATTTTAGTCACTGCAGTCTTGAAATCAAGCCCGGTAATATTAACTTCTAGATCATACCCCAATCTATCAACTAGTATGCATACTATTTTTTCTCCTTTTTTATTTTCACAAATACATAACACATCATCCTTGTAATATCTCATCAATTCTTCCTCCATTTTATTAATATATACAAAAATATATTGCAAAATATTTTGTTGAACAATTATTAAAATTAAAATAAAATATTTTTGTAATAATTTATGAAAAAATTGTTGTCAGCAATTACTTTTGGTGCTTGGGATGGTGGGAACCGTGCAGTCCCAGACGAATCCCTTGCAGCAAAAATAAAAATTGCAATTGAAAAAAATCTAGAAAAAAAAAAAACTTTAGAACCTCTAGGATTTGCTCCCGATAAAAGTTTTGAGCCAAATAAATCATGTATTACTAAACTATCACAACTGCTTGCAACAAAATGGACCTATCAAGATATTCTAGATATACAAATAAGCTTAGATATATGTGGAATTAAAATTATGAGCAAATTATTTTTAGATACAAATTTAAAAACATACTTGGCAACGAATCCTTCTTTTGTTGGAATTGTTACATTTGAATCCTTGAATAGAGTTCCTATAAGAGCACAACAGGACATTCCCAAATTATTTTATTCTGGTGGTGAACTATTGTTTAACTCACACCCCGAACTATATAACAAAATGCTCATGTTTAGAGAATTTAGAGTTTTATCGTTTGTCTCAGTAAGTAACAATACTAGTATGATCCGATATGTGCCAGACGGGGGAAAATTTACTCCATGTTATCCAGCAGCTATAAATTTACTGCTAAATGCATACGGTTACAAAAGTATGGGTAAATCAGAATTAGAACAATGTTTCAAACAAGGTCATGCAATAAGCTTTATTACTGAACTTTTACGCAGCCGAGGATGTACAGTACACGCCCAGACGTTCCAATGCTTCACAAATATGTTTGGAGAAGACGACAAAATGGACGTAAAAAAGTGTTTACAAAACGTCATGACCTTTATTGGAGAATTGGAAACTCCAGCAATAATAATTGTCAATAAACATTCGTTGTTCTACAATCCAAACACACATACAGTACACGACACGTTTAACGCTATTTATTATTTGGATGATTTAGAAAACCACTACGAACATACATCCATTAAATACATTTACATCATATATATCGACGCTTGTGAACCGAAACAACTGAAAACTAAATATTCGTCAAGGTTTTTTCCAGCCGAGTATGAGCAGCCGTTTAAAAAAAAAACTTTCATGACGAAAAAACATAGTATGAACAGAAACGACCCAGTAGATGCAATATATTTGAACCGAGGACAAAGGCGACTCCCCGATGAACAACAATCAATAGACAACGCACGACTTATTTACGAAAACGTTAGACAATCAATGAGAGATGACCATAAACTAGATGTTGATAAAGATTTAAGTAGTATCAATGATCGTATCAGTTACCCAGACATTGAAGATGTTTATGAATATTATAACAAAAACGATAATCGAAAGTCTTCTGATCTTAATCTCGACAGCGAACAATTATTAGGACGAAAGATACACAGAATATTTCCTGAAGATACGGACTCGGTTTTGAATGCATATAACCTCGCATCCTCGGTTGTACTGCAACCAGCCATAAAAAGAGAAGAAAACTGGGATTTTTCAAATAACGTCGCAAGGCGCACCAAAGACAACTATCGTGATAGTGACAGCGAGGACCTCGTATCCGATATTAATTATTATAATCCATAGTATTTGTAATAGTTAACGGAAATTAATTTTTGATAATTAAATTTTTTAAAACTCCATTTTTTATCTGATTTGGGGATTTTGTTACTTTTTAATAATTATTATGGAACAACTGTCGAGTGAACCACTGGGCAGTATTGGGGTGAAAGAAAAAAACAAAAAAATTTTCAACAGGATCAAAGAAAAACTAAAAGCCCAAACGCTCGAAATGCTAAACTACAAACCTGAAGAATTCCCAATAACAGACGTTTGCCTTGAACACCTTGTTGATGTAATAACATCTTATATACCAAAAAAATTGACAATCGATCAAATTTTGAAACGTATTGAAGTATTTTGCGATATGGTTGTTTTTAAAGATGTTCACGTATCGTATTCGCTCTATGAATTTTTATCAACTAATCCTATTTTTTCAGGGATAATATTATTTCCCAATAGACAGCCCATGCCGCTAATTTTGTACAAGGGAGCAATATTGTACGAGTCACATCCAAAGTTAAGGGACGAGTTGAGGCATGTAAGGAATTTCGTGACGATTAGATTTGACAGAAACAAGAACTATACAGGACCCGGTCAATGTGTTCCATCATCATTAAATTTATTACTTCTAGCATACGGTAAACCACCCTTGACTTCTGACGAAATAGAATACTGTACACGTATACCCTCAACTGACGCAAATCGAATATTAAACGAAATTGTGAAATCGAGAGGGTGTGAGTTGTCAGTTAAAGAAATATATTGTCGGGGAATACATGGAGATGACACACCAACACTAGATGAATCAAAAATTAAATCAAGGTGTTTAATAAAACTTAGACAATTTATCAAATATATAAACATGCCTGTCATTATTGCATATCGTGGACATTCAGTATTTTTTAATCATCACACAACCATGTTTTCTGACATATTTGCTGAATTGGACACAATTGATAATTTGATATTATCAGGTATTGAACCAACTTTTGATAATACTTACCTGGTATTTTATGTCAGTTCATGCGACAAAGATTCAAATTTGGGACTACTTCGATTTGCAGATTATTTAGATAATAAATTACTACAAAAAAAACGCAACAAAACTATAACCACTTACAAAACTTCCAATCCCAAACATGACGATAGAGTATATGCATCATTAAAAGATTACCCTTTTGATCTGTCAGGCACTATTGAAAGATCAAGAAACATTTACAACAACATTGTTGCAAAATCCAAAAGAGCACTAAAACCAATGAAAAGACTTCCTGAAAAATATATAAACATAAATAAAATAACTTATTAAAAGTTTTTAAATTTAAATTTATTCAAAATCATTTTTCATCTGATTCTTTTCTCTTGGTAGCTCTCCTGTACCTCTGCCTCTCAGACTTGTGGGATGCTTTAGAAATGTTGATAGCTCTCTGAAG
>Ga0315900_10000912_pt1 | contig 47985 bp, 44 predicted proteins | sample LakEriMetagenome_FD_203521 | JGI IMG/M metagenome (GOLD analysis project Ga0315900, IMG submission 203521) | Freshwater fungal communities from buoy surface, Lake Erie, Ohio, United States - Buoy 12 MA114 | ecosystem: Environmental > Aquatic > Freshwater > Lake > Lake biofilm | place: USA: Lake... | reverse complement strand
ATACGACCGCCAGCCCGGCATGCCGATGCGCTCGTTTTCCATGGCCAAGACCTTCACCGCCATGCTGGTGGGCATCGCCCACGACAAAGGCCTGATCCGCTCCCTGGACGACCGCGCGGCCGATTACTGGCCGGAAATCGCCCCTTCGGCCTATGGCCAGACCACGCTGCGCCACCTGCTGCGCATGGCCTCGGGTGTGCCGTTCAAAGAGCTCTACACCTGGACAGCTGACGACGACAACTGGGTCTGGGGCCAGGTGCTCTACCACCCGCGCAATGCCAGGCAAGCCCGCAAGATCGAGGAATTCCTCAACGCGCGCACCCAGCGCGAGGTGGAACAGGGGCAGCGCTTTCACTACGCCTCGATCGAAACCGAAATCCTGGGGCGGGTGCTGCGCCGGGCCACCGGCGCGTCGGTCGCCCGCCTCACGCAGGATTGGCTGTGGTAGCCCATGGGGGCGCAAGACCCCGCCTACTGGCTGGTCAGCAGCACCGACGGTGCAGAGGCCGTGGCCGGGGGCTTCAACGCCTCGCTGCGCGACTATGGCCGTTTCGGCATGCTGCTGGCCAACGACGGCGTGCGCGATGGGCAGGCCATCATCCCGCGCGAATTCCTGCTCGACGCGACCGACCCGCAGCGCCAGCCGCCGGCCTTCCGGCCCCGGGTGGCCACGCCCTTCATGGGCTATGGCTACCAAACCTGGCTGCTGCCCTACGCGACCCGCACTTTTGCACTGCAAGGCATCCACGGCCAGACGGTGTATGTGCAACCGGCAAGCCAAATCGTCATGGTGCAGACGGCGGTGCACACCGCCCCCAGCGGGCGGCATGACCTTCGCCCCTACCACTACCGCCAGGCGCTGTGGGAAGGGGTGCTGCGCAGCCTGGGCGGCCGCATCGACTGAAGCTTTCGCCGCCCATCACCACTCCAGCGAGGCTTCGCGTTCCCGCTGCCAGGCGATCCACGCGGGATCGAAGCTGAGCTTGCGGGCCAGCGCAGAGGCGGGGTCCAGCACCCGCCAGAACGGGGGCAGGTCACGCGTGCTCCCGGTGGCCTGGTACAGCTCCCAGCTGTGCTCAGCCACGATCTTCAGGAACAACGAGGTGGATACCGGACAGGTGGCATCGCAACGGTGCTTTTCGGCCAGTCTCTGCCGAAAGGCCTGAATCGACAGGGTGGTGCCGGGGGCCAGGGTCTTGAGCTCTGCTGCGATCTCCAGCGGAGAGGAGATGTGCAGCTTCGCGCCCTGGGGAATACCGGCAAAATTTTTGTCGAGGATGACGTGGTGCGCAGGCTGGGTCAGCATCTTCTCACGCCACGTCTTCTTGGGTCTGGGCATGGTGGAGTCCGTTCTTGCAGGAACCGGTAATGTATGCAGGCCGCCGACCGGTGCAAATAATCCCCAGGAAAACCCCTACCACCCCGTCCGCGATGGCTCCCCGCAGGCCGTATATTCGGCCGCATGAAAACTGACAAAAGTGTCAAATTCGGCATCGCGGCCTGGGCCCAGGTCGGCCTGCTGTTCCTGCTTCTGAGCCTGTGCATGCTGCCCCGGCTGGCCATGGCCGCGGCCTGGTCGGGGCTGGTCGTCGGTGTGAGCGATGGGGACACCCTCAAAGTGCTGGACGAGCGTCGGCAGACCCACACCATCCGGCTGATGGGGATCGACGCGCCCGAAAAAGCGCAAGCCTTCGGGCAGCGGTCCAAGCAGTCCTTGTCCGAGCTGGCCCAGGGACAGCGCGTCCTGGTGGACTCGTCCAAACGAGACAAGTACGGACGCATGGTTGGCAAGGTGCTGTCGGAGGACGGCCGTGACCTCTGCCTGGAACAGATCCAGCGAGGCATGGCCTGGCATTACAGAAAGTACGCGGCCGAGCAAGCCGCTGAGGACCGGGCGCTGTACCGGGACGCCGAACAAATGGCGCAGGCGTCCCGCCTGGGCCTGTGGCAAGCGCCCGACCCCACCCCGCCATGGGTCTGGCGACAGTCCAAGGCGCGCTAGCTTGGCGGGCGCTGCTGGGGCAAGCGGTTTTGCCCTCGGCGCCGAAGGGCGTGGCGGTGGAGGCGAATGGCGGGCCTCAGGCCACCCAACTGCCGCTCTTGCCCCCGTGCTTTTCCAGCAGTTTCACATCGGTGATGACCATGCCGCGGTCGGCGGCCTTGCACATGTCGTAGATGGTGAGCAGGGCGACCTGCACGGCCGTCAGGGCTTCCATTTCGACGCCGGTCTGGCCGACGTTTTCGGCGGTGGCGGTGCAAACGATCTCGTGGGTCTCGGGCAGCACTTCAAACGCCACGGCGACACGGGTGAGCGCGATCGGGTGGCACAGCGGGATCAGGTCGCTGGTCTTTTTCGCGCCCATGATGCCCGCCAGGCGGGCAATGCCCAACACATCGCCCTTCTTTGCGCTGCCCGACTGGATCAGGGCCAGCGTGTCCGGCTGCATGCGGATGCGGCCGGTGGCGACCGCCGTGCGGTGGGTGCTGGCCTTGGCACCCACGTCGACCATATGGGCCTGTCCTTGGGCATCGAAATGGGTCAAGGGGGAAGTGTTCGTGCTCATGCGGCGGCCGCGAAAAGGGATTTGTGGAAGCTTGACGACAATGGCGCATGATACGGTCAATCACTTGCTGCCCCGAACGCTCACCTTGAAAGCCAACCCAACCAAGTTTCCCCGACAGCCGCGCTGGCCCTCCCGCCTGGGCCTGGGCGTCTTGGTCTGGAGCCTATGCACCGTGCCCGCCTGGCCCCACCAGGGCCATGCCTTGCCCTCGCTGGGGGAAGGCGAGGGCATTTCGCTGGCGGCCGAACGCCAGCTCGGCGACCGGATCATCCGCGAGCTCTACCGCGACCCGGACTATCTGGAAGACGCGGTGCTCGACGAGTACATCGCCCGGCTATGGACACCGCTGGTCAATGCGGCGGCCGCGCGCGGCGAACTCTCGCAGGAACTGCGCGAGCGTTTTGCCTGGCGCATCCTGCTGGGCCGCGACCGCTCGGTCAACGCCTTCGCGCTGCCTGGCGGCTACCTGGGGGTGCATCTGGGGCTGATCGCGGTGGTGACCTCGCGCGATGAACTGGCCTCGGTGCTGGCACACGAGCTCAGCCACGTGACGCAACGCCACATCGCCCGCCAGATCGAGGCGCAGGGCCGGATGACGCCCTGGGTGATCGGCTCGCTGATTCTGGGCGCACTGGCGGCCAGCAAAAACCCGCAAGCCACCCAGGCCCTGATCGTGGGCGGGCAGGCGGCAGCGATCCAGTCGCAGCTGAGCTATTCGCGGGACATGGAGCGCGAGGCCGACCGCATCGGCTTTGGCGTGCTGACCGACGCCGGCTACGACCCGCGCGGCTTCGTGACCATGTTTGGCAAATTGCAACAAGCCGCCGGGGTGAACGACAACGGCGCCTTCCCTTACCTGCGCAGCCACCCTTTGACCACCGAGCGGATCGCCGACATGCAAAGCCGCCTGCCCATGGGCACGGCCGGCATGGCCCCGCCCCAGGACCTGGAGCAGGCGATGATTTCGGCCCGCGCCCGCGTGATCTCGCAGTCGCAGGTCGACAACCTGCGCGCCTGGACGCGCCTGCCCTTGAACCTGCCTGCACAGGCCACGCCCATGCAGCAGGCGGGCAGCCTGTATGCCGCCGCACTGGCCCACCAGCTGCTGCGCGAACCCGAGCCGGCGCAGCAGCTCTGGCAACGCCTGCAGTCACTGACCGCCAGCGACGCCGCTGCCGCGCGCCTCTCGCGTCTGCTGGGGGCCCAATTGCAGGCGGCGCGAGGCGAGCATGCGCAGGTGGTGCAAGGCCTGATGCCCTCGGTCATGGTGGGCCGCTGGCAGCGACCGGAACTGGTGGCGGTGGCCGAGGCGCTGGCGCGCTTGCCGGGCCACGCGGCGGTGCCGGTGGTGGTGCAGCAGTTGCGTCGGCAGGTGCAAGAAGTCCCGCACGACGCGCAGGCCTGGAACCTGATGGCGACCTTGATGGCCGCTCAAGGGCAAAAGATTGGCGCGCTGCGGGCCGAAGGCGAGGCCCAGCTGGCGCGCATGGACCTGCAGGGCGCGCTCGACCGCTTCAGGGCAGCCCAGGATGCGGCGCGGCACCTGAGCCTGCAGCCCGGGGACCACATCGAAGCGTCGATCGTGGACACCCGGGTGCGGGAAATCCAGACCCGGCTGCGGGAAATGCAGCTCGAGCGCTGAAGTGTGGGGCGCCGCGGCCTCAGTGGGCCGTGGGTTCGGGCTGGCTGCTGCGACGCGTGGTCCAGGCCCCCAGGCCCAGCACACCCACCACGGACACGGCGTAAGTCAGCCAAGCACGCCAAGCCTGCTCAGGCGCATCGAACACGGCGTCCAGGATGGGCTCGCCCACGATCATCTTGGCGGCGGTGAACGCCAGCACGGCGGCGCCGGCCTGGATGATGATGGGGAAACGCTCGACCAGCTTGAGCACGATCGAGCTGCCGAACACCACGATCGGCACGCTCACCAGCAGGCCGATGATGACCAGATCCCAGGAGCCGTGTGCGGCACCGGCCACCCCCAGCACGTTGTCCACGCCCATCAGCGCATCGGCGACGATGATGGTCTTCATGGCGCCCCAGAAGGTGGTGGCGGCCGGGCCATGCTCGTCGTGGTCGCCGGTGTCGGCGATCAGCTTGTAGGCGATCCACAGCAGGCCCAGACCCCCGACCAGCATCAGACCCGGGATCTGCAGCAGCCAGACCACGCACAGGGTCATCACGCTGCGCACGCCGATGGCGCCTGCGGTGCCCCAGATGATGGCTTTTCTCTGCAGCTGCGGGGGCAGGTTGCGGGCCGCCAGGGCAATCACGATGGCGTTGTCCCCGGCCAAAACCAGGTCAATCAGGATGATGGCCAGCAGGGCCGACCACCAAGGGGCAGACAGGAATTCCATGGATGTCTTTCTGTGAAACGTGTACCGATCCCGAGGGCCTGTGCATGTTGGCCGCAGTTCGGCAAAGCACGCCGGACGCAGAACCTCGACAAACCCTTGCAGGCATCTATCGAAGGTCTTGCTCAGCCCGGATGGACCGGGCCCGACAAACCGGAAACCCGCAGGGCTTCGTCATGACGGCGTGCCGCTGGCAGATGGCACATCTGCCGCAGGGAGCTACTCCCCTTCGGCCCGCATTACACCCCGGCCCGCAATTCCGTATGGGCCGCATGGAAATTGAGGTTCACGACCCGCCCACCAGGGCAGGCGGGGTGGTCCAAGCCACTGAACGCCGAGCGCCCAGAAAGGCCGTAACCAATGACCGGCCGCACACAGGGATTTGAGTCCCGATGGACAATCGCTTGACCAAGAGGGGAGTAGCGATTCACACCCCGTGTGGAGCCGGGCGTCCGTCAATACGTGGCTTGAACAGCCACCGGGCCCGAAGACATGTTGCCGACATGCTCCCGCAAGACCTTTTGGGAATGTTCTGTCCATTCCTCTACAAGGTCCTCTCATGGAAAACCTGTTTCAGACCGTCGCGCCCACCTGGCTGTGGTTCACTTTCGTGGCCATCGTGTTGGTGGCCCTGTTTGTCGATTTTGTGCTGCTGCGCAAGCAAGGGGCCCACGAGGTGGGCTTCAAGGAAGCGCTGCGCTGGTCCATCGTCTGGGTGGCCGTCAGTTTCGTCTTCAATGGCCTGTTCTGGTGGGCGGTCAAGGACACGACCGGCTCCACCGCAGAGGCCAACACCCGTTCGCTCGAGTTCCTGACGGGCTACCTGATCGAAAAGAGCCTGGCGGTCGACAACATCTTTGTCTTCCTGATGATCTTTACCTATTTCGCGGTGCCGCCGGCTTTCCAGAAACGGGTGCTGATGATCGGCATCGTGGGCGCCATTGTGCTGCGCACGGTCATGATCCTCTTGGGCGGCTGGCTGCTGGCCCAGTTCCACTGGATTCTCTACGTGTTCGGCGCCTTCCTGATCCTCACCGGCGTGAAGATGTGGATCGCCGCCGGCCGGGAGCAAACCCTGGACGACAACCCGGCACTGAAACTGCTGCGCAAACTCATGCCGGTGAGCCAGCACTACGACGGCGAGAAATTCTTCACCTTCGAGAACGGCAAGAAAATCGCCACACCGCTGTTCATGGTGATTGCGCTGGTGGCGCTCACCGACATCATCTTTGCGGTGGATTCGATCCCGGCGATCTTCGCCATCACCAGCGACCCCTTCATTGTGCTGACAAGCAATGTGTTCGCCATCCTGGGTCTGCGGGCCATGTACTTCCTGCTGGCCGCCGTGGCCGGCAAGTTCCACCTGCTGAGCTACGGGCTGGCGGTGATCCTGGTCTTCATTGGCACCAAGATGGTGCTGATCGACGTGTTCAAGATCCCGGTGCTGGTCTCGCTGGGCGTGGTGGTGGGCATCCTGGCGCTGACCATGTGGCTGAGCGTACGGAGCGCCAGCCACCGCCCCGGACACTGAGTCCGGGCAAGGGAGCGATCCAGCGGCTATGATCGCCTCCCTTGCAGTGCAGACCATGGCCGGAATCCACATCACCGACATCGAAGCCGCCATCAACCATTGGCGCGCCAAAAACCCCTCGCCCGACGGGGTGACGCTGCCGCGCGAGCTGCGCGCCCTGGCCGAGGTGTACGCGCTGATGGTCTATTACAAGCAGGACCTGGCCGACGAATTCACGCTGCCGCGCGATGCGGCAGAGGCTTTCCAGGACTGGTACGCCACCACCCCGGACACCCCTTGCATCGCGATCTGCTCGACCAGCCAGGGTGACGCCTCCTGCAAGGGCTGCGGCCGCAGCTTTGAGGAAGTGCAGCTGTGGACCGAAATGAGCGCGGGGGAAAAGCGGGCGGTCTGGCGGCGCATCTCGCTCGAAGGCACCTCGTGGCGCTTCAACCGCTATGCCGAACGGGCCGCCGAACACCGCCAGCAGGCCAGGGCCGCCGCCGAAGCCCAGACCCTGCTGCCGCTGTAGCAGCGGTCTCCCTGTAGGCGCAGTCTCACTGTGGGAGCGGTCTCTGACCGCGATTGGGCGCTGGACAGCCATCGCGGTCGGAGACCGCTCCTACCCCCCCTCCAGGATCGCGATGGCCGCGACAAAAAAGGGATTACCAGCCCAGGCCCAGGTGCAAGGGCAGGTACACCGCCATGCCCAGCAAGATGGTCAACAACACATCGCGGCGCCAGAAATAGGTGGCGGCACCGGCGGCCGCGGCAAAGAGGCGCGCGTCCTGCCAGCTGCTGATCAGCTGGCCCTGCGACATGACGATCTCGGGCACCACCACGGCCGAGAGGGCGGCAATCGGGGCGTATTGCAGCCCGCGCTGGGCCCAGGCGGGCAGGTGCCAGGGCTTGCCCGACATGAAAAAGAAGCTGCGGGTGATGACCGTCACCGCGGCCAGGCCCAGGATGACCGCCAGGGTCCAGAGGTCGGTGCCGTTCATGCCGTGTCTCCAGACGGGGCCGGGCGCAGGCGCTCGACCGTCAGGCACAGGATCACCGCCACCGCAATGGCGAAAACGATGTTGAGCTTGAGCGGCAGCGCATAGGCCAGCACCGCGGCCGCACCGGCCACGGCCGAGGACAGGATGCGCATGCGCGAGCTGGCCAGCGAGCACTGGATGCCCAGCAGGCACAGGATGCCGGCAAAGCCCAGGCCCCAGGCGGTGGGAATGATGTTGGCCAGCGCGATGCCCGCCAGGCTGGCCACGATCCAGCTGAGCCAGTTCAGGCCATCGTTGCCGGCGAGGTAAGCCTCCTGCTCGCGTCTTTCCTCCGCGGTCTGGCCCGGCCGGTGAAAGCGGCGGGTGAACAGCACATAGCTGATGTCGGCGGTCAAATAGCCGTGGCCCAGGCGCTGCCACAGCGGCAGATGCATCAAATAAGGCCGCAGGTGCAGGCTGAACACCACAAAGCGCAGGTTCACGCAAAAGCCGGTGGCCAGGATCACCCAGGCGGGCGCACCGGCCACGATCAGCGGAATGGCCGCCAGCTGCGAGCTGCCGGCAAACACGGTGAGGGTCATGGCCACCGCCTCGACCACACTCATGCCCGACTTGACCATGGCCACACCCGTCATCAGGCCCCAGGCGGCGATGCCCGGCGCCTGCGGCGAAACATCGCGCAGGCCTTCGCGAAAAGCCGGATGCCGGTAGAGCTGCGGCAGAAAAAACATCAGGCGGCTTTCAGGCGCTGGCCGGGTTGCAAGGGGCAACCGCGCAGAAAGTCGGCGGCATTCAGGCGCTTGCCCCCCGGGCGCTGGAGCTGCGTCAGGCACAACTGGCCTTGGCCACAGGCCACGCGCACCCCGCTGGCATCGGCCTGCACCACGGTGCCCGGTTCGATGGCCTGCGCCAGCGGCTCGGCCGTGGCCGCCCAGAGCTTGAGGGTTTCGGTGCTGCCGTTGTGGCTGAGCGGAACCGTCATGCCGGGGAAGGGGTCAAAGGCGCGGATGCGGCGCGCGAGCAGATCGGCGCTCAGGGCCCAGTCGAGCGCGGCCTCGGCCTTGTCGATCTTGTGCGCGTAGGTGATGCCCTCGGCGGGTTGCGGCGTGCGCACCAGCGCATCGGGCGTGGCCAGCGCCTGCACAATGCACTGCCCACCCAGCACCGCGAGCTGGTCGTGCAGCGTGGCGGTGGTGGCCTCGGGCGCGATCGGCAAGGTCTTGAGCAGCAGCATGTCGCCGGTGTCCAGCCCGGCGTCCATCTGCATGATGGTGATGCCGGTCTGGGCATCGCCGGCTTCGATGGCGCGGTGGATCGGCGCCGCACCGCGCCAGCGCGGCAGGATGGAGGCATGGATGTTCAGGCAACCCCGGTGAACGGCTGCCCCCACGCTTGCCACTTCGTGTGCCGCGCTGCCCCCCGAGGGGGCCTTCGCGGCTTGGGACGGCCCGGCGCCGCTCATCAGGTCCAGCACCCACTGCGGCAGGATCAGGCCATAGGCCGCCACCACCATGCATTCGGCAGCCGTGGCCAGCAGCACCTGACGCGCCGCGGCGGCATCTTCGGGGTACTTGCCGTCCAGGCGCAGGCTGCGCGGCTGCGCCACAGGCACCCCGTGGTCGAGGGCCCATTGCTTGACCGGCGAGGCCTGCAGCTTCATGCCGCGACCGGCGGGGCGGTCGGGCTGGGTCAGCACCAGGGCGATCTCGTGGCCGGCGGCATGCAGGGCGGCCAGGGCCTCGCGCGCAAATTCGGGCGTGCCCGCAAAAACCAGTTTCAAACCAGGCTCCTCAGCGCCGTTCGTCGCGCAGGGCCTTGGCCAGCTTGGTCTTGATGCGTCCCTGCTTGAGCGGCGAGAGGTACTCGACGAACACCTTGCCCATCAGGTGGTCCATCTCGTGCTGGATGCAGATCGCCAGCAGTTCGGTCGCCTCGATCACCTGTTCCTTGCCGTGGCGGTCCAGCGCTTTGACCTTGACCGCGGTGGCGCGTTCGACACCGTCGTAGATGCCGGGCACCGACAGACAGCCTTCGTCGCCTTTGGTGCGGGTGTCGCTGGCCCAGGTGATTTCGGGGTTGATCAGCACCAGCGGCTGGTCACGCTCTTCGGACACATCGATCACGATCAGGCGCTCGTGCACATCGACCTGGGTCGCGGCCAGTCCAATGCCTTTGGCGTCGTACATGGTCTCGAGCATGTCGTCGATGGTTTGCTGCAGGCGCGCGTCAAAAGCCTGCACGGGCTGGGCCACCTTGTGCAGGCGCGGGTCGGGATAGCGGAGGATGGGAAGCAAGGCCATGGGCGGTATTTTCGCAGGCTGGCCAAATCCTTGCCTTGCCGCACTTGTCGCCCTCGGCGCTTTCACCCAGAATGGGCCGCAGAGTCCCCAAGGACCGAAGGGAGGAGACCCATGCTGACCGAGCGTGAGGAACTGGGCGCCTGGCTGCGCCTGCTGCAGACCCCGGGCATTGGCCCCGAGACCGCGCGCAAACTGCTCGCCGCGCTGGGCCCGCCCCAGACCCTCTGGGCCCAGCCCCCCGCCGCCTGGGCGGCCCTGGCGGGCCAGCGCGTCGCCCAGGCCATGGCCCACGTGCCTGAGGGTTGGGCCGCGCTGCATGCAAACACCTGGGCCTGGCTGCAGGAGCGGCCCGATGAACGGGCCATCACCGTGCTGGGCGATGCGGATTACCCACCCGCCCTGCTGCAAACCGCCGACCCGCCCGTGCTGCTGCATGCCACAGGCCGCATCGACCGGCTGCACGCGCTGCAACCGGCGCAGGCCCTGGCCATGGTGGGCAGCCGCAACCCGACGCCGCAGGGGGCCCAAAACGCGCAGGACTTCGCACAACACCTGGCGGCGCGCGGGCTGACCATCGTCTCAGGGCTGGCCCTGGGCATTGACGGTGCCGCGCACCAAGGGGCGCTCGCGGGCGCAGCGCCCGGCCAGATCGCCACGGTCGCGGTGGTCGGCACCGGGCTGGACCGGGTCTACCCGGCGCGCCACCAGCCGCTGGCGCGCCAGATCGCGCAGCAAGGGCTGATCCTGTCCGAATACCCGCTGGGCACGCCCCCGCTGGCCGAGAACTTCCCGCGCCGCAACCGCATCATCGCCGGGCTGGGCCAGGGCACGCTGGTGGTGGAGGCGGCGCTCGAATCGGGCTCGCTCATCACAGCCCGGCAGGCGCTGGAACAGGGGCGCGAGGTCTTTGCCATTCCCGGCTCCATCCACTCACCCCAGAGCAGGGGCTGCCACGCGCTCATCCAGCAAGGCGCCAAACTGGTGGCATCGGTGCAGGACGTGCTCGAAGAACTGCGCCTGCCCGACCCCTTGGCCCTGGCGCCATCGGCGCCCGAGGCTCCCGCCCCGCCCAACGAATGGCTCTCGCTGCTGGGCCACGACCCGGTCGGGCTCGATGCCCTGCAAGCGCGCAGCGGGCTGGCGCCGGCGCAGCTGCAGGCCCGGTTGCTGGAGCTGGAGCTGGCCGGGCAGGTGGCGCGCCTGCCGGGCGGGCTGTTTCAGCGCCTGGTCCGGCGCTGAGCCCCTGCCCCCCAATGACAAAAGGCCCGAACGGGCCTTTTGTGTTGGATCGCCGCCGTTACACCACGGCGCCGTGGTTCTCGTCGGAGGGATCGCCGTCCTTCTTGACCGGCTTGATCAGGTCTTCGCGCTTGACACCCAACCACATGGCGATCGCAGCGGCCACGAACACCGAGGAATAGATGCCAAAGCAAATGCCAATCGTCAGGGCCATGGCGAAGTAGTGCAGGGTCTCGCCGCCAAACAGCAGCATGGACAGCACCATGATCTGCGTCGAGCCGTGGGTGATGATGGTGCGGCTGATGGTGGAGGTGATGGCGTTGTCGATGATCTCGACCGTGTCCATCTTGCGCAAGCGCCGGAAGTTCTCGCGGATCCGGTCAAAAATCACCACCGACTCGTTGACCGAGTAGCCCAGCACCGCCAGCACCGCCGCCAGCACCGCCAGCGAGAACTCCCACTGGAAGAAGGCGAAGAAGCCGAGGATGATGATCACGTCGTGCAGGTTGGCGACGATGGCCGAGACCGCGAACTTCCATTCGAAGCGGATCGCCAGGTAAATCATGATGCCGATCACCACGAAGGCCAGGGCCTTGAGCCCGTCTTCCATCAGTTCGTCGCCCACCTGCGGGCCCACGAACTCGGTGCGGCGCAGCGTCACATCCGGGGCGTCGGCCTTGAGGGCGGCCATCACCTTGTCGCTTTGCTGGGCCGAACTCACGCCCTTTTGGGCGGGCAGGCGGATCATCACATCGCGTGCGGTGCCGAAGTTCTGCACCTGCGTTTCGGCAAAGCCCAAACCAGCCACCGTGCCGCGGATCTTGTTGAGATCGGCCGGCTGGCTGTAGCTGACTTCCATCAGCGTGCCGCCGGTGAATTCCACCGACAGGTGCAGGCCCCGGGTGAAGAGGAAGAACACGGCCAGGGCAAAGGTCACGAAGGAGATCACGTTGAAGACCAACGCGTGCTTCATGAACGGGATGTCTTTTTTGATTTTAAAGAATTCCATCGCGCGTTCTCCTTAATCGGCTTTCACCGCCGTGCCCGCCTCGGGGCGCCAGACCGTGCCGATCGACACGCTCTTGAGCTTCTTCTTGCTGCCGTACCAGAGGTTGACCAGGCCGCGCGAGAAGAACACCGCCGAGAACATGCTGGTCAGGATGCCCAGGCAGTGCACCACCGCAAAGCCACGCACCGGGCCGGAGCCGAAGGCCAGCAAGGCCACACCGGCAATCAGCGTGGTGATGTTGGAGTCAAAAATCGTGGCCCAGGCGCGGTCGTAGCCGGCGTGGATGGCCGCCTGCGGGCTGGCGCCATTGCGCAGCTCCTCGCGCACGCGCTCGTTGATCAGCACGTTGGAGTCGATGGCCATGCCCAGCGCCAGCGCCATGGCCGCCATGCCCGGCAGGGTCAGCGTGGCCTGCAACAGGGACAGCAGGGCCACCAGCAGCAGCAGGTTGACGGCCAGCGCCACGCTGGAGAAGAGGCCGAACATGGCGTAGTACACGCACATGAAGGCGACGATCACCAGAAAGCCCCAGGTCACGCTGTTGAAGCCTTTGGCGATGTTCTCGGCGCCCAGGCTCGGGCCGATGGTGCGCTCTTCGATGATCTCCATCGGCGCGGCCAGCGAGCCCGCGCGCAGCAGCAGCGCGGTGTCGTTGGCCTCGGCCGTGGTCATGCGGCCGGAAATCTGCACCCGGCCGCCGCCGATTTCGGTGCGGATGACGGGGGCGGTGACCACTTCGCCCTTGCCCTTTTCGAACAGGATGATGGCCATGCGCTTGCCGACGTTTTCGCGGGTCACTTCTTTGAAGATGCGCGCGCCCTTGGCGTCCAGCGTCAGGTTGACCACCGGCTCCTGGGTCTGGTTGTCAAAACCGGGCTGGGCATCGGTCAGGTTGTCGCCGGTGAGCACCACCTGCTTCTTGACAATCAGCGGCCGGCCATCGCGGTCGAGGTAACGCTCGGTGCCAAAGGGCACGGCGCCCTGGCCCTGCTCGGCGCTGCGCGCCTCGGTGCTTTCGTCGACCATGCGCACTTCGAGCGTGGCGGTGCGGCCCAGGATGTCCTTGGCTTTGGCGGTGTCCTGCACGCCGGGCAGCTGCACCACGATGCGCTCGAGGCCCTGCTGCTGGATCACGGGCTCGGCCACACCGAGTTCGTTGATGCGGTTGTGCAGGGTGGTGATGTTCTGCTTGAGCGCCTGGTCCTGCACCTTGCGCGCGGCCTCGGGCTTCATGGTCAGGGTCAGCCTGAATTCGGCGCCGTCGGCCGCCTCGGCCAACAGCAGGTCCGGAAACTGGGTGGCCAGCACGTTCTTGGCGGCGGCCAGCTGCTTGGCATCGCGCAGTCGCAGCTCCAGGCTCTGGCCATTGCGGCTGATGCCGCCATGGCGCACGTCCTTCTCGCGCAGCAGGCTGCGGATGTCCCCGGCCAGCGATTCGACGCGCTGGGTCAGGGCCGCCTGCATGTCCACCTGCAGCATGAAGTGCACGCCCCCGCGCAGGTCCAGGCCCAGGTACATCGGCGCAGCATGCAGTGCGCCCAGCCAGGCCGGCGTGCGGGAGACGAGGTTGAGGGCGACCACATAGGGCGGGTCGGCCGGGTCCGGGATCAGGGCCTTCTGGATCGCGTCCTTGGCCTTGAGCTGGTTGTCGGTGCTGTCGAAGCGGGCGCGCACCGAGCTGCCTTCGAGGGCAATCATCTGGGGGACCAGGCCGGCGGCCTTGAGCGCATCCTCGACCCGGCCCAGGGTGGCGGTGTCCACCTTGACGGTGGCCTTGCCCGAAGAAACCTGCACGGCCGGCGCTTCGCCGAAAAAGTTGGGGAGGGTGTAGAGGGCACCCAGGAGCAGCGCGATCAGCAGGATCGCGTACTTCCAGACCGGGTAACGGTTCATGATGAATGGGGCGTGGTGCGTCGGCCAGGGCCGCAAAAGGAGCGCATCAGGCGTTCACGTCAGTGCCGCGAACGCCTGGCGGCATTACTTGATGGTGCCCTTGGGCAGCACCTGGACCACGGCGTTGCGCTGCAGTTGCACCTCGACGCCGGTGGCCAGTTCCACACCGATGTAGGCGTCGCCGATCTTGCTGACCTTGCCCAGCAGGCCACCGGCGGTCACCACCTCGTCGCCCTTGGCCAGGGCCTCGATCATGGCGCGGTGCTCTTTCTGCTTTTTCATCTGCGGGCGGATCATGACGAAATACAGCACGGCAAACATCAGCAGCAGCGGCAGCATGCTCATCAGGGTGGACTGCATGTCGCCACCGGCAGCGGCGGCGGGAGCGGTTTGGGCAAAAGCGGAAGAAATGAACATGGAGGCTCCACGAAAATCGTCGTAAGAAAGCTGTCGCGCACGGCAGGGGCCGGCGGCGCAGACCAACGGGGGATTGTATGCGGCGCTATCATGCCCCAAACCATGCCCCTGAGTCGGGCAGGCTTTGCCCCCACCCCCCCTGAACGAGTGCGCTCTTGACCTTCCCCGTCCGCCCCTTGGCCGCCCTGATGGGCTCGCTGGTCTGCCTGTGTGTGGGCACCTCGTTCGCCAAGACCCTGTTCCCGCAAATGGGGGCCACCGGCATCTCGGCCTACCGCATCGGCCTGGCCGCCCTGCTGCTGGTGCTGGTGCTGCGGCCCTGGCGCCGGCGCTGGCAAATCACCGACCTGCCGCCGCTGGCCCTGTATGGCGTGACGCTGGGCACCATGAATCTGCTGTTTTACCTGTCGATCGGCCGCATCCCGCTGGGGCTGGCGATCGCCATCGAGTTCACCGGGCCGCTGGCGGTGGCCCTGTGGACCTCGCACCGCCGGCTCGACCTGCTGTGGGTGGCGCTGGCGCTGGCGGGGCTGCTGCTGATCCTGCCGCTGCAGGGCCTGCACCAGCCGGGGGCGCTGGACCCGCTGGGCATCGCCTTTGCGCTGGCGGCCGGGGCCTGCTGGGCCCTGTACATCGTGATCGGCCAGCATGTGGCGCAGCGCTACGGCAAACAGGCCACGCCCATGGGCATGCTGGCCGGCACCCTGGTGGTGCTGCCGGTGGCCCTGATGGATGCCGGCACCGCGCTGTTCCGGATCGAATGGCTGTGGCCGGGGCTGATCGTGGCGGCGCTCTCGAGCGCCTTGCCCTACGCGCTGGAGATGTACGCGCTCAATCACCTGCCCAAGCGCAGCTTCAGCATCCTGCTGAGCCTGGAGCCCGCCGTGGGGGCGGTGGCCGGCTGGGTCATGCTCTCGGAGGGCCTGACGCTGCAGCAATGGCTGGCGATCGCCCTGGTGATGGCCGCCTCGATGGGCAGCGCCAGCTCGGTGCGGGGGCCAGAGCGCCCGCCTAGCGCCAGCGGGTGAGCTCGATGTGGACGCTGCCCGCGTCGCCGCTGAGCGTCAGGGCGCCGTCCTGCACCGTGGCCTGCAGCTGCATGCTGCGCTCGGCCATGCGGGCCAGCTCCTGAGAAGCCTCTGTCGGCACCCGGAACACCTGCAGCTTGTCCAGGCGGGTGAGCTTGTTCTCGATGCCTTTCCACCAGACCTCGGCCGCGTGGCTGAAGCAGTACAGGCGCACCGCATCGGCCTTCTGGCAGGCCTTGGCGATGGGCTTTTCCTCGGGCTGACCGACCTCGACCCACAGGCGGGTCTGGCCGGTGAAGTCCTTGAGCCAAAGGTCCGGATCGTCCGGGTCAGACAGACCGGCGCCAAAGGCCAGCGTGCCGTCGCCGCCGCAAATGTCCTGCAGCTCGTGGGCATTGAGGGCCAGCGCCAGCAGGCGCACCATCATGCGCTCGTCGGTCTCGCTGGGGTGGCGCGCCAGGGTCAGCGCGTGGTCGGCGTAGTAGCCGTGGTCGATGTCGGCGATCGAGAGGTTCGCCTTGTAGATGGTGGATTTGAGCGCCATGCCGGACCGATCAGACGCGGCGCGCCAGCTCGGCGGCCTTGCCCACATACGTGGCGGGCGTCATGGCCAGCAGGCGGTCCTTGTCGGCCGGCGGGATCGGCAGGCCCTGGATCAGGCCCCGCAGGTCTGCCGCGGTGACGGTCTTGCCGCGCGTGACTTCCTTGAGCTTTTCATAGGCGCCCTGCACGCCATGGCGGCGCATCACCGTCTGGATCGGCTCGGCCAACACCTCCCAGGCGGCGTCCAGGTCGGCGGCCAGGGCTTCTTCGTTGAGCTCGAGCTTGTTCAGGCCGGTCATCAGCGAGGCGTGCGCCAGCGCGGTGTAGCCCAGGCCCACACCCATGTTGCGCAACACGGTCGAGTCGGTCAGGTCGCGCTGCCAGCGGCTGACGGGCAGCTTCTCGCTCAGGTGCTTGAGCACGGCATTGGCCAGGCCCAGGTTGCCTTCGGCGTTTTCAAAGTCGATCGGGTTGACCTTGTGCGGCATGGTCGAGGAGCCGATCTCGCCGGCTTTTAAGCGCTGCTTGAAGTAACCCAGGCTCACATAGCCCCAGATGTCGCGCGCGAGGTCGATCAGGATGGTGTTGGAGCGCGCCACGGCGTCAAACAGCTCGGCCATGTAGTCGTGAGGCTCGATCTGGATGCTGTAGGGCTGAAAAGTCAGGCCCAGGCCCCAGGCCTCGCCCTGGGCTTGACCCCGTTCCGGGGTCTCGACCACCTGGCGGGCAAACGCTTCCCAGTCGAAGTCGGGCCAGGCCGACAGGTGGGCGTTGTAGTTGCCCACGGCGCCGTTCATCTTGCCCATGAGCTGGACGGCGGCGATTTTCTCGCGGCACACCTGCAGGCGAACCACCACATTGGCCAGTTCCTTGCCCACGGTGGTGGGGCTGGCCGTCTGGCCATGCGTGCGGCTGAGCATGGGCACCTCGGCAAAGGCGTGCGCCATCTCGCGCAGCTTGGCGATGATGCCGTCCAGGCCGGGCAGCAGGACCTGCGCACGCGCGCCCTTGAGCTGCAGGGCATGGCTGGTGTTGTTGATGTCTTCGCTGGTGCAGGCAAAGTGCACGAACTCGGCCGCTTTTTCCAGCTCGGGGCGGTCCTTGAACTTGGACTTGATCCAGTACTCGACCGCCTTGACGTCGTGGTTGGTGACTTTTTCAAAGGCCTTGATGGCCTCGCCGTCGGCTTCGCTGAAATGCTGGACCAGGCCCGTCAGGTAGCTGCGGGCGCCGGGCGAGAGGGGCTTGAACTCCTCAAAGCCCGCATCCGAGAGGGCGATGAACCAGGCGATTTCGACCTGCACGCGGCGGTGCATATAGCCCAGCTCACTCATCAGCGGTCGCAGGGCGTCGAGTTTGCTGGCGTAACGGCCATCCAGGGGCGAAAGGGCGGAAATGGGGGCGAGGCTCATGCCCTGATTGTAGGCGGCGCGCTGTGCGCCGGGCCGGTCGCAAGCGGCCCAGAGGCGCCTGCGTTCCCTCTAGAATCGGCGCATGCATTGTTCTATCCAGGCACGACCATGAAACTGATTGGCTCACTCACCAGCCCTTATGTCTGCAAAGTCCGCATCGTGCTGGCCGAGAAAAAACTCGATTACCAGTTCGTGACCGAAGACGTCTGGTCGGCGCAGACCCGCATCCACGAATCCAACCCGCTGGGCAAGGTGCCCTGCCTCATCATGGAAGGCCAGGAAGCGGTGTTCGATTCGCGCGTGATCGTGGAATACCTGGACACCCTCTCGCCCGTGGGCAAGCTCATTCCGGGCAGCGGGCGCGAGCGTGCCGAAGTGAAAACCTGGGAAGCGCTGGCCGATGGCGTGATGGACGCGGCCCTGCTGGCGCGCATGGAAAGCATCTGGGCCGGCCGGGCCGAGGGCGAGCGCAGCCAGGCCTGGATCGCGCGCCAGCTCGACAAGATCGACCACGCGCTGCAGGCCATGGGCCGGGGTCTGGGCGACAAGCCCTACTGCTCGGGCGTGCACATGAGCCTGTCAGACATCGCCGTCGGTTGTGCCCTGGGCTACCTGGACTTCCGCTTTCCCCAGATCGACTGGCGCGCGGCCCACCCCAATCTGCACAGGCTGTTTGACAAACTCATGCAGCGCCAGAGCTTCATCGACTGCATCCCGCGCGCCTGAAGCCGCGGCTTCGACTGGGCCCCGCCGGGGCCCTTTTCATTTGTAGAAGGCCTCGACCTGGCCCTTGAGCTTGAGCATCAGGGGGTTGCCCTTGCGGTCCAGCGTTTTGCCGGCAGGCACCTTGACCCAGCCTTCGCTGATGCAGTACTCCTCGACGTCGGTGCGCTCCTTGCCGTTGAAGCGGATGCCGATGTCGTAGGCAAAAATCGCGGCCACATGGTGCGGGCTGCGCGGTTCGATCGAGAGGCGGTCGGGCAGTTCGGGGCGGGTGCTGTCGCTCATGGCAGGGGCAGAAAAAAACCGGAGGGCCCGATTGTCGGGCATCTTGCGCGGCCTCAGCCCATCATATGGCGCCACAGGGCCAGCACCGCGTCGCGCTCTTGCAGCGGCAGCCCTTCCGACAGGGCCGTCGGGTCTTCGTTGAGCCGTGCGCGGTGCTGCAGGTGCCGCATCTGCCGGTAAGCATCCGCAGCAGCCTGGCCCAGGCCGGCGGGCAACAGGCCGGCCGCCTCGGCCCGCTGCAGCAGCGCGATGTTGCCCACGTTGTCGGCCAGCTCGGGGTGCCGCTCGGTGTGCAGCAGCACCAGGTACTGCACCACAAACTCCACATCCACCATGCCGCCGGCGCTGTGCTTGAGGTCAAAGCGGCCTTCGGCCACCGGATGGGCCGCGCGCACCTTCTCGCGCATGGCCACGATTTCGGCTTTCAGCCCGGCCGCATCGCGCTCGGCGCTGATGACGGCATGGCGCACCTGGTCAAAGGCCGGGCGCAGGCTGTCCAGGCCCATGACAAAACGCGCCCGCGTCATGGCCTGGTGTTCCCAGGTCCAGGCGGTGTTGCTGCCGCGCTGCTGCTGGTAGTCGGCATAGGCTTCAAAACGCGTGACCAGCAAGCCCGAGTTGCCGTTGGGCCGCAGCGCGGTGTCGATTTCGTAGAGGTCGCCCTCGCCGGTCTTGACCGTCATCCAGTTGATCAGCTTGCGCACATAGGCGGCATAGACCTCCTGGGCGCGCTCGTCCTCGTCTTCGTAGACGAACACGATGTCCAGGTCGCTGCCGTAACCGAGCTCTTTGCCGCCGAGCTTGCCGTAGCCGATGACGGCAAAGCGCGGCTCCTGGCGGTGCCGGTTTTTCAGGCGGTCCCAGCACCAGCGCGCCGTGACGCGCAGCACCGCATCGGCCAGGGCAGTGAGGTCGTCGGCCACCTGTTCAACCGCCAGCACGCCTTCGACGTCGCGCGCCAGCGTGCGGAACTGCTCGGCGTGGTGGGCGCGGCGCAAGAGGTCGAGCAGGCTTTCCTCGTCGTCCTCCCCGGTGCGCTGCAGCGCGGCCCGGCGCGCTTCCAGCTCTGCCTCGAATTCAGCCGGATCAAAGCGGCTGCCAAAGAGGTTGCCGCCGGCCAGCTCGTCGATCACGCCCGGGTGCTGCACCAGGTAGCGCGCGGGCCAGCGGGCCGCCCCCAGCAGGCGCAACAGGCGTTCGTGGATGGAGGGCCGCTCCAGCAGCAGCGAGAGGTAAATCTCGCGGCGCAGCAGCGGCTCGATCCAGTCGGCCATGCGCAGCACCGCCTCGTCGCTGACGCGCTTCTCGTGCAGCCACTGGGCGGTGCGCTGCAGCAGCCGCATCAGGCGGCCGCGCGCATCGTCGCGCAGGGCATGCACGCGGGGGTTGTCGTTCCACTGCATCAGGCGCTCGCGCACCGGCCCGGAAAAATCCGCCAGAACCGCTTCGAGTTCGGCATGCTCACGCCCGTACCGGGCCGCGTTCTTGCCGGTGCAGCCCTTGCATTCCCGGTCGCCGCCGAGCAGGGTGTCGAATTCCTCGGCCACGAGTTCGCGGTGGGCGTCAAGCGTGGTCAGAAAAGCGCGCACATCGGGCAGGCCCAGGGTCTGGGCGATCCAGGCGAGGTCCTCGTCGCGGGTGGGCAGCACATGGGTCTGCTGGTCGTCCAGGTACTGGATGCGGTGCTCGACCCGGCGCAGAAACACATAGGCCTCGGCCAAGGCCTCGGCCGTGGCCTGCGGCATCAGACCGGCCCGGGCCACACGCTGCAGGGCGTCCAGGGTCGGGCGGGTGCGCAGTTCCGGAAACTGGCCGCCACGCACCACCTGCAAGAGCTGCACGGTGAACTCGATCTCGCGGATGCCGCCACGCGAGAGCTTGACATCGTTGGCGCGTTCGGGGTGCCCGGCGCTGCGCTTGCTGGCGTGGTCGCGGATCTGCTGGTGCAAGACCCGCAGCGACTCGAACACGTTGTAGTCGAGGTAACGGCGAAACACAAAAGGCAGCACCACGCCCCGCAGCTGCTGGGCCGAGCCACCGGTGACGGCACTGCGCGGCGCCACCACACGGCTCTTCATCCAGGCAAAACGCTCCCATTCGCGGCCCTGCACCAGCAGGTATTCCTCCAGCGCACCCAGCGACACCACGCTGGGGCCGGAATTGCCGTTGGGCCGCAGGGCCAGGTCGACACGGAAGACGAAGCCGTGCTCGGTGGTCTCGCCGATCAGGGCATGCATGCGCTTGACCCCGCGCGCAAAGTACTCCTGGTTGGACAGGCGCCCCCGGCCTTCTGCGTTGCCGGCCGTCTCGCCGTCTTCGTCATAAACGTAGATCAGGTCGATGTCGCTGGAGACATTGAGCTCGCGCGCGCCCAGCTTGCCCATGCCCACGATCCACAGCTCGGCCCGCTCGCCCGCCGGTGTGGTCGGGCGGCCATGCAGGGCATCGAGGTCGGCCTGCACCTGCTGCCAGGCCGCGTCCAGCGTGACCTCGGCCAGCCAGGTCATGGCGCGGGTGATGTCGGACAGGGGCGCCTGCTGCGCGGTGTCCAGCTGCACCAGCCGCTCCAGCGTGAGCTGGCGCAACACCCGCAGCGCCGCATCCAGCGCCAGGCCCTGCGCGCGCAGGCTGGCCAGGGTGGCCGTCAGGCTCTCGCGTGTGGGGGTTCCGGGCGGCAGCAGGGGCAGCAGCTCGGCATAACGCCGTTGCAGCCGCTGGACCAGGCGCGAATGGGATGGGAGATCCAAAAGCGGTGGGGGAACTGTCCCATCCTGCGCTGTGCGCTGCTCGCTGCCGGTCATAATTCCGATGACTTTCTGATTGAAACACAGGCTCTCAGTGCCCACATCCTCCGGACCCTTGTCATGGCTGACGCGACTGTCGCGCGCTGTGGGCTGGCTCGCGCTGACGGTGGGCCTGTGCGTCGGCATGGGCTGGGCAGCCCTCCATTTCTGGATTGTGCCGCGAATCGCCGATTTCCGCCCCGAGCTGCAAGCCCTGGCCACACGCGCCATGGGCATGCCGGTGCGCATCGGTGAACTGCGGGCCGAATCCACCGGTTGGGCGCCGTCTTTCGAGCTGCGCGAGATCGAGCTGCTGGATGCGCAAGGGCAGGTGGCCTTGAAGCTGCCGCGCGTGCTGGTGGCCATCAGTGTGCGTTCGGTCCTGCACCTGGACCTGGAGCAACTGGTGCTCGACCGGCCCGAGCTGGAGGTGCGCCACACCGCCTCGGGCGAATGGCGGGTCGCCGGGCTGACCGTGGGCGCGCCCGGCGAGCACAGCAGCGCCGCCGCCGATTGGCTGTTCGGTCAGCGCGAGGTGCTGGTGCGCGGGGGCTCGGTGCGCTGGACCTCTGAACGCGCGCACCAGAGCATCGGCCAGCCACCCGAGGAGGCGCCGGCCCTGACCCTGCGCGATGTGGACATCGTGGTGCGCAACCGGCTGCACCAGCATGAGCTGCGGCTGGACGCCACGCCCCCGGCCGACTGGGGCGAACGCTTCGTGCTGATGGGGCGCTTCCAGCGCGGCCTGCTCTCCACCCATCCCGGCCAGTTTGCCGACTGGAGCGGGCAGGCCTTTGCCTGGTTCAACCAGGTGGACGTCGCGCAGCTGCGCCACCACCTGCGGCTGGGGGCAGACCTGCTGGCCGGTCAGGGAAGGCTGCGGCTGTGGTCCGACATCGCGGGCGGGGAATGGACGGCCGGCAGCGCCGACCTCGACCTGCAAGGGGTGCAATTGCGGCTGGCACCCCAACTCTCGCCGCTGGGCTTTGAAAAAATCTCCGGCCGCGTGTCGGGCCGTCAGGGCCCGCACGACTGGTCGGTGAGCACCCAGCAGCTGGCTTTTGTCACCGACCAGGGCGTGGTCTGGCCGGGCGGCAACCTGTCGCTGCAGGTCAACCAGGCGCAGGGCCGGGCGCCCGCCAAGGGCCGCTTGCAGGGGGACCGGCTGGACCTGCAGGCCCTGCGCGAAGTGGGCCTGCGCCTGCCGCTGCCCAGCGCCTGGCACCGCACCCTGGCCGACCATGAGGCGGCCGGCCAGGTGCGCGCCCTGCGCCTGCAATGGGAAGGCCTGAGCCCAGAAGCCTTCACCCAATACGAAGGCCAGATCGAGGTGGACGAACTGCGCCTGCAGGCGCTGCCGGGCACGGCGCTGGCCGGGCGTGGCGTTCAGGGCGCGCAGCTGAACGCCCAGTTCAACCAGCAAGGCGGACAGCTGCAATGGAAGATGCCGCACGGGGGCAAGCTGCGCTGGCCGGGCCTGCTCGAAGAAGACACGCTGGCCCTGCAGCAGCTGCAGGGCGAGCTGCGCTGGGGCCTGCAGCACAAGGCGCTGGCATCGGTGCAATGGAAGGCCCAGATGGCCAATGAAGACCTGCAAGGCCAGATGCAAGGCCAGTGGCAGGCCAGCGGCCAGGGCCCTGGCCTGCTGGACCTGCAGGCCCAGGTGGCCCGCGCCGATGCCGCCAAGGTGCACCGCTACCTGCCCCTGAGCCTGCCGGCCGACGTGCGCCACTACGTGCGCGACAGCGTGCGCAAGGGCCGCGTGAACAACCTGCAGGTGCGCATCAAGGGCGACCTGGCCAAAGTGCCCATGGCGCAAAGCCGAGACGGCGAGTTCCGCTTTGCCGGTCAGGTGCAGGGGCTGGAGCTGGCCTATGTGCCACCGGCCCTGCTGCCGGCCGGCAGCCCGCCCTGGCCGGTGCTGCAGGACCTGCAGGGGGATCTGGTGTTCGAGCGCAAGGCCATGCGCCTGAGCGGCGCCAGCGCGCGCCTGGGCGAGGGCAAGCCGGGGCTGCAGGTGAACCGGCTGCGTGCCGACATCCCCGACCTCACGCAGGACGCCAAACTCGAGGTGCAGGCCGAACTGCGGGGGCCGGCGCAGCAGGTGCTGCGCACCCTCCAGCAGTCGCCGGTCAACGACATGCTCTCGGGCGTGTTGGCGCAAGCCAGCGCGACGGGCAACCTGCAGGGCAAGCTGCAGTTGGGCATTCCGCTGCTGCGCACAGAGGACACCCAGGTGCAGGGCAGCGTGCTGCTGGCCGGCAACGATGTACAGATCGGCCCCCAGCTGCCGCTGCTCGCGCGCGCCCAGGGCAGCTTGCAATTCACCGACGCCAGTTTCAACCTGCAGGGGGTGCAGGCGCGGCTGCTGGGGGGCAACACCCGGCTGGATGGGGGTTTGCGCAGCGGGGCGATTCCGCCCGGCGAGCCGCGCTTGCTGATCCGGGCGCAAGGGCAGGTCAGCGCCGAGGGCCTGCGCAACGCCAAAGACCTGCCGCCCCTGGATGGGCTGGCACGCCAGATGCAGGGGCAGACCAACTACAGCGCCACCCTGGGCTGGCAGGGCCAGCAGGCCGAGCTGACGGTGCGCAGCTCTCTGGAGGGGCTGGAACTGAACCTCCCGGCGCCGCTGGCCAAACGGGCCACACAGGCGATGCCCCTGAGCATCAGCATACGGCCGCTGCCCGGCTCGGCCAAAGCCCAGGACCAGCTGCAAATCGAGCTGGGTCAGGTCGTTTGGGCACAGTACCTGCGTGACCTGTCGGGCAGCAGCCCGCGCGTGCTGCGCGGCCATGTGCAGGTGGGCGCGCGCGGCGCCAGTGCCCGCACCCTGCCCGAGCAGGGGGTGTCTGCCACCGTGCGGCTGGAGCAGCTGCCGGTGGACGCCTGGGAGGCGCTGCTGCCGGCCACGGCGGCCAGCGGCGGCGAGGGCGAGGCCTGGCGGGGCTACCTGCCCAACCGCGTGAGCCTGCAGGCCGGCACCCTGGTGGCCGAAGGGCGGACGCTGCACGACGTGGTGGCCAACATCAGCCGCGAGGCGACGACCTGGCGCGCCCAGGTGGAGGCGCGTGAGCTCAGCGGCCAGGTCCAGTACCTGCCGGCCGATCGCCAGCAGTCCGGCCGGCTGTTTGCGCGGCTGACGCGATTGAACCTGCCGCCCGCGGCCATCAGCGAGGTCGAGTCGATGATGGAGGCCCCCCCCAGCACCATGCCGGCGCTGGACATCCAGATCGAGGAGCTGCAGCTGCGCGGCAAATCGCTGGGCCGCGTGGAGATCGAAGCGAGCAACCAGGACTTGCGCGCGCCTCGCAGTGGCGGCCGCGATTGGCAGCTGCAGAAATTGAACATCAGCGTGCCCGAAGCCACCTTGCGGGCCCACGGCCGCTGGACGGCCCCGGCCGACAACCGGCCGCGGCGCACCGAACTGCAATTCCGGCTGGAGGTGCAGGACGCCGGGGCGTTGCTCACGCGCATGGGCACCCCCGGCGCGCTGCGCGCCGGGGCCGGCCACCTGGAGGGGCAGATCGGCTGGGGCGGCTCGCCCATGGCCTTGCACTACCCGACGCTGCAAGGGCAGTTCCAGATCAAGATGGGCCGCGGCCAGTTCCTCAAAGCCGACCCGGGGGTGGCCAAACTGCTGGGCGTGCTCAGCCTGCAGGGCCTGCCGCGGCGGCTGCTGCTCGATTTCCGCGATGTGTTCTACGACGGCTTTGCTTTCGACTCGGTGCAAGGGGATGTGCAGATCCAGCAAGGCATCGCCAACACCCACAACCTGCAGATCGAAGGCGTGAATGCGGTGGTCAAGATGGACGGCTCGGCCGACTTGGCCCGGGAAACCCAACAGCTGCGGGTGCTGATCCTGCCGCAGCTCAATGCCGGGGGCGCCTCGGTGGTGGCCGGGCTGACCATCAACCCGGTGGTGGGCCTGACCGCCTACCTGGCCCAGTGGCTGCTGAGCAGGCCTTTGTCGAAAGCAGCCATCCAGGAGTTCATGATCGATGGCAGCTGGAGCGATCCGCGCGTGACCCGCATCGACTCGGCCGGCGGCGGCAGGCAGCCATGATCGTGGCCCTCCCTGGCTGGCTCACAGGCTGGCTCAACGTCTGGAAAGGGGTCTGGCGGCGCTTGCTCAGCGGCGGGCGGCGCGCTCTGGACGATCTGCTGCCCTGGCGCGCCGGTCGGCTGGCCCTGTGGCTGGCGCTCATCGGGCTGGTGCTGTCCCTGCTGGCCACGCTGGTCTGGCTCGCCGGCCGCTACGAGGCGAGCCAGGTGCAGGCCGAGCTCGAGCGCGACACGCAGGATGCCGTCAGCGATCTGCGCGCGGGGCTCACGCGCGACGTCCAGCTTCTGCAAGGCGTCCAGGCAAGCATGCCGGGCGCACACGCGCGGCGCGAGGCCCTGCTGGCCCTGCTGCGCGACCAGCGCGAATGGCTGCGGATCGAGCAACGCGACACCCAGTGGCGGCTGCTGGACGCCGTCGACTCCCCGCTGCGCGAGCCGATTTTCAACCACACCCCCCGCCACCAATCGCTCAATGAAACCATGCGCTCGTGCCTGAGTGCAAAACAGTTCAATGGCCCGGCCTATTCCAGCAGCTATTACCTGCCCCTGGGCGGCGGTCTGGGCATGGAAGTGATGGAACTGTGCGTTCCGGTCATCCAGGAGCGCCAGCTGACCGGATACACCATCCTGGTCTACGGCCTGCAGGAGCTGCTGGCCGAGCGACTGGGCGACGGCTTTGCCAGAAACAACCTTTTGTCCTTCACCGAAGCCGATGGGACGCGGCTGGCGATCGCCGGCAGCAACCGGCGTGGCCAGCGCCTGTTCACCGCCCAGCAGCTGCTGGACCTGCCGGGCAACACCCTGGTGCTGCGCATGGACGGGCGGCGCAGCGCGCCCGACCTTTTCCCCAATGTGCTGACCGCGCTGGTGACGGCCATGTCGATCGCCCTGATCACCGTGATGGTGCTGTTGGTGCGGGACTCGCGGCGGCGCCTGAAGGCCGAGCGCGAGCTGGCCGAAGCCCTGGCCTTCCGCAAAGCCATGGAAGACTCCCTGGTCACCGGCCTGCGGGCGCGCGATCACGAAGGCCGCATCACCTACGTCAATCCGGCCTTTTGCGAGATGGTGGGCTTCGGGCCCGATGAACTGATGGGCCAGACCGCGCCCATGCCGTACTGGCCACCCGAGATGGCTGGCGAATACCAGCAACGCCAGGCGGTGCGCCTGGCCGGCAACGCCCCGCCGCGCGAGGGCCATGAGTCGGTCTTCATGCGCAAGGACGGCACCCGCTTTCCGGTCCTGATCATCGAAGCCCCGCTGATCAGCGCCGATGGCCAGCAGGCCGGCTGGATGAGCGCCATCCTGGACATCAGCGAACAACGCCGCATCGAGGAGCTCTCGCGCGCCAGCCAGGAGCGGCTGCAGGCCACCGCACGGCTGGCCACCGTGGGCGAGATGGCCTCGCTGCTCAGCCACGAGCTCAACCAGCCGCTGGCGGCCATCGCCAGCTACGCCAACGGCTCGCTCAACCTCATCCACCATGGCTCGCCGGCACAAGCGGTGCAGGAGGATGTGCACATGGCCTTGCGCCGGATCTCCGAGCAGGCCGGCCGCGCCGGGCGCGTGATCCACAGCGTGCACGAATTCGTGCGGCGGCGCGACCAGGCGCGCGAGCCCGTGCCGCCCCGCGCCCTGATCGATGCCATCGCCCCGCTGGTCAACCTGCAGGCCCGAAAGCTCGGGGTGCAGGTGCGCACCGAGCTCGCCCCGGGCCTGCCGCAGGTGGTGTGCGACCGCACCATGGTCGAGCAGGTGCTGCTCAACCTGGCGCGCAACGGCATGCAGGCCATGGACCAGCCCGAGTGCCGCCAGCGGCTGCTGGTGCTGCAGGTGCAGCGTGCGGCCTCCAACCCCCAGCAGGGCTGGCTCGAGTTCAGCGTGGCCGACTGCGGCAGCGGCATCGACCCGGCCGTGGCCGAGCAGCTGTTCACCCCGTTCTTCACCACCAAGGCCGAAGGCATGGGCCTGGGCCTGAGCCTGTGCAGGACCGTGATCGAGCAGCACGGCGGGCACCTGGAGCACCTGCCCAACTCGCCGGTGGGCACCATCTTTCGCTTCACCCTGCCCACGCGCCGGCCCGAGGGGGCGGCCGCGGCCTAGAATCGCGCCATGCACAGCCCCACCGATGCCATGGTTCACATCGTCGACGACGATGCCAGCGTGCGCGAAGGCATGGCCTGGCTGCTGCGCACGCGGCGCCTGCTGAGCGCGAGCTTCGACAGCGCAGAGCATTTTCTGAGCGAGCTCGATGCGCGGCAAATCGATGGGCGGCCAGAACACGCGCCGGTCACGGCCGGCTGCATCCTGCTGGATGTGCGCATGCCCGGCATGAGCGGGCTGGCCTTGTTCGAAGAGCTGCTGGCGCGCGGGCTGGCGCAGACCTGGCCGGTGATCTTCCTGACCGGACACGCCGATGTGCCCACCGCGGTGGAAAGCGTCAAGCGCGGGGCCTTCGACTTTTGCGAGAAACCTTTTTCAGACAACGCCCTGGTCGACCGCGTCGAACAGGCGCTGGCGCTGTCGGCGCAGCGGGTGGCCGAGCGCCAGCAACGCCAGCAACTGCAGCAACGCCTGGCCGATCTGACCGAGCGCGAGCGCGATGTGATGCGGCTGGTGGTCGAAGGCCTGCCCAACAAGCTGATCGCCGACCAGCTGGACATCAGCGTGCGCACGGTGGAGGTGCACCGGTCGCGTGTGTTTGACAAGATGCAGGTGAAGTCCGCGGTCGAGCTGGCCAATCTGCTGCGGGAGGCGCCATGAGCCGGGCGCAGCAAGCCGCCCTGCGGCGGCGGCACGGTCTGCTGCTGGCAGCGGCGCTGCTGGCGGGCTGCGGGGCCGTTCCGGTGCCGCGGCCGGCACCGGTGTCAACGCCCACGGCGCCCCCCGCGCCCCCGGCACCTTCCGCGCGCCCCAGCCAGCCCCAGCGCAACGATGTGACGCTCTACGCCATGGGCCTGCTCGACACCCGTTACAGCCGGGGGGGCCGTGGCCCGGCCACCGGCTTTGACTGCTCGGGCCTGGTCAGCCATGTTTTTCAGGAAGCGATTGGCCTGCGGGTGCAGGGCAGCTCGGCCGAGCTGGGCAAAAAAGCCCGGCCAGTTGCGCCCGATCAGCTGCTGCCCGGCGATCTGGTGTTTTTCAACACGCTGGGGGCACGGCATTCGCATGTGGGGGTGTATGTGGGCGACGGGCGCTTTGTGCACGCCAGCAACCCGCGCACAGGCGTGCGCATCGACCAGCTGAGCAACCGTTACTATGCGCAGCGCTTTGAAGGGGCAGGGACGCTGCTCGATTAGGGCTTGTCGCTGTCTTTCGGGTCGGCTGCGGCCGGCGCCTGCGGTGGCGGCAATTCGCCTTTGTGCCGTCCAGAGAACATGGTCCACCAGACAATCCCGACCAGGATCACCAGTGCGAGCAACGCCTCCAGCAAGAACAACGCCATGCAACTTCTCCCGAACAAGACAAGGATTCTGACCGCGCTGGCCGCGCTGTCTCTGGGCATTGTAGGGATGCTCTCGGGCTGCGCGAGTCCCCCCATGGCTCCAGGGTCACCGCCCGCGCCCCAAGCCCAGCCGGCGCCCGCCCCCCCGGTCCAGCCGGCCCTGCCCGCGCCCGTGCTGCAGACCAAAAGCCGCTGGGTGGCCGTGCCGTGGCAGGCGCTGCCGGGCTTTGAACAGGACGCGCTGCACGAGGCCTGGCCCGCCTGGCTGCGCAGCTGCGAGAGGCCCGGCTCGGTCTGGCGCACCCTGTGCCCGCAGCTGCGTCAGTTGGCGGATGCGCCGCTGGCCACCCGACAGGCCTGGCTGCGCGAGCACTTGCAGCCCTACCGGGTGGAAAGCCACCAGGCCGACAGCGAGGGCCTGCTGACCGGCTACTACGAACCCGTGCTCGAAGGCAGCCGCAGGCCCTCGGGTCGCTTCACCGTGCCCCTGCATGCGGCACCGGCCGATCTGGCCAGCCGCAAACCCTGGTTCACACGCCAGGAAATCGAGACGCATCCTCAGGCCCGCGCCGCGCTGCGCGGCCGGGAGCTGCTCTACCTGAACGACCCGGTGGACGCGATGGTGCTGCACATCCAGGGCTCGGGTCTGGTGCGGGTGCGGGAAACCGATGGCCAGCTGCGCAGTGTGCGCATGGCCTTCGCGGGCACCAACGAACAGCCCTACAAAAGCATTGGCCGCTGGCTGCTCGACCAGGGCTTGATCCGTGACGCCTCCTGGCCGGGCATCAAGGCCTGGATCGCGCGCAACCCCTCGCGTGTGCAGGAGCTGCTCTGGCAAAACCCGCGCTATGTGTTCTTCCGCGAGGAAAACTTGCCCGCGGGGGAGCTGCCCGGCCCCAAGGGCGCGCAGGGGGTGCCCCTGACGGCGGGCCGCTCGATCGCGGTGGACCCGCAGAGCATCCCCTACGGCACGCCGGTCTGGCTGGCCTCCAGCGGCGCGCAGACCACCTTGCAGCGCCTGGTGCTGGCCCAGGACACCGGCACCGCCATCGTGGGCGCAGTGCGTGCCGACTACTACGCGGGCTCGGGCCCCGAAGCGGGCGAGCTGGCCGGGCGGCTCAAGCAGCCGCTGCGCCTGTGGGTGCTGTGGCCCAAATGAGCGGGGCCGATTCGACCGTGCACTGCCGCCCCGGCTGCGGCGCCTGCTGCACCGCGCCGTCCATCAGCTCCCCCATCCCCGGCATGCCGCAGGGCAAGCCCGCCGGCGTGGCCTGCGTGCAGCTGGACGCCGAGCGGCGCTGCCGCCTCTTCGGCCAGCCCGAGCGGCCCGCCGTGTGCAGCCAGCTCCAGCCCTCGCTGGAGATGTGCGGCGCGCACGACGATCGGGGCGCCCATGCGCGGCTGTACCTTGCGCGACTCGAAGAGCTGACCCGGCCACGCTAAGCTGGAACGGTTGCTTCGGCCTCGCGGCCCGAAGCCCATCCTGGAAAGCGCTGGAGACCCCATGACCCCCAAACCCGAGACCCTGCACCCCGACGAATGGCAACTGCGTGTGGACCTGGCGGCCTGTTACCGGCTGGTGGCCCTGTACGGCTGGAGCGATCTGGTCTTCACCCACATCAGCGCCAAGCTGCCGGACTCGGTCACGGGCGGCGAAGACCAGTTCCTCATCAACCCCTACGGGCTCATGTTCGACGAGATCACGGCGTCCAGCCTGGTCAAGGTGGACATGCAGTGCAACAAGCTCGATGACAGCCCTCATCCGGTCAACCCGGCAGGCTTTGTGATCCACAGCGCGGTGCATGCGGTGCGCGAAGACGCCGGCTGTGTGCTGCACACCCACACCCGTGCGGGCGTGGCCGTGAGCGCGCAAAAGCACGGCGTGCTGCCCATCAGCCAGCAAAGCACCTTTGTGCTGGCCTCGCTGGCCTACCACGACTACGAAGGCGTGGCCATCCGCGACGACGAGAAAGCACGCCTGCAGGCCGACCTGGGGCAGGCCAAATTCCTGATGCTGCGCAACCATGGCCTGCTCACGGTGGGCAAGACGATTGCCGACGCCTTCCTGTCCATGTACACCTTCGAGAACACCTGCCGCATCCAGGTCGATGCCCTGGCCGGGCAAGCGGACGCGGACGGCCTCACGGTGGTGGACCCGCACATCCTGGAAGGCCTGGCGCATGTCATGAAGGTGCAGACCGGCGGTCTGGGCGGGGCTTTTGTCTGGCCCGCGCTGCTGCGCAAGCTCCAGCGCGAGAACCCCGGCTTTGACGTTTAACGGCCCCTCCTGCAACCCCCTCCTTCGCTCTGGGCCGGCCCCAGGGCCCCAGCCATGACCCTGCTTTTTGACCCCCTCCAGGCCGGCGGCCTGCAACTCGCCAGCCGCATCGTGATGGCCCCGCTCACGCGCAACCGCGCGCCGGGCGCCCTGGCCAACGCCCGCATGGCCACCTACTACCGCCAGCGGGCCCATCCCGCCCGTGGTGCCGGTCTCATCGTCACCGAAGCCACCGCCATCAGCCACCAGGGCCAGGGCTATGCGGACGTGCCCGGCATCTGGCGCGCCGAGCAGGTGGCGGCCTGGAAGCCGGTGACCGAGGCGGTGCATGCCGAAGGGGGAAAAATCGTCATGCAGCTGTGGCATGTGGGCCGTGTCTCGCACACCAGCCTGCAGCCTGGCGGCGGCGCACCGGTGGCGCCTTCGGCCATCGCCGCCAAAACCAAGACGGTGTTGCTGGTCGACGGCAAAGCCCAGTTTGTCGAGACCTCCATGCCACGCGCACTGGACGGGGCCGAGCTGCCCGGCATCGTGCAGGACTACCGCCGCGCCGCGTCCAACGCGATGGCGGCCGGCTTTGACGGTGTGGAGGTGCATGCGGCCAACGGCTACCTGATCGACCAGTTTTTGCGCAGGGGCAGCAACCAGCGCAGCGACGCCTACGGCGGGCCGATCGAAAACCGCGCCCGCTTTCTGGACGAGGTGATGCAAGCGGTGAGCGCCGAGATCGGTGGAGGCCACACCGGCATCCGCATTTCGCCCGTCACCCCGGCCAACGACGCCAGCGACGACCAGCCGCAAGCCCTGTTCGAACATGTGGTGCGCCAGCTGGCCCCGTTGGGCCTGGCCTATGTGCATGTGATCGAAGGCTCGACCGGCGGCCCGCGCGAGCACCAGCAAGGCCCGCTCCCTTTCGACTACGCGGCCCTGCGGCAGGCCTACCGCGCAGCCGGCGGAGAAGGCGCCTGGATGGTGAACAACGGCTACGACCTGCCGCTGGCCCAGCACGCCCTGGCCGAAGGGGCCGACCTGGTGGCCTTTGGCCGCCCCTTCATCGCCAACCCCGATCTGGGGGCGCGGCTGCGGCAAGGGGGCCCCTTCAACACGCTGGACCGTGCCACGCTTTACGGCGGTGGCGACGCCGGCTACCTGGACTACCCCTGCCTGGCCTGAGCCAGCCACAGGCTCACCTGCAGGCCGCAACCCTCCTCGCCGGCGTCCAGGCTCAGCGTCGCGCCGAGGATGCGCGCGTACTCGGCCACGATGGCCAAACCCAATCCTGCGCCCTGGCCCAGGGCCGCTCCGGCCGGGCCCTGGGACCAGCGCTGGAGCAGGCCCTCACGCTCTGCCGCCGACAGGCCCGGGCCGTTGTCCAGCACCGACAGGCGTACCCGGTCGCCGCCCTGTGCGCCGATGTCCACCGTGACGCGGGCGGGGCGGCCATCGGCCGGGCGCCCGTAGCGCAGCGCGTTGTCGATCAGGTTGTCGAGCACCCCCTCGAGCAGGGCGCGCTGGGCCAGCACCGGCACCGGGGCATCCAGGCCGCGCGCGCCCAGATCCACGCCCAGGCTGTCGGCGCGCGGCAGGTGGCGCATCAGGGCCTCGCGCACCACTTCATCGAGGGCAAGCGGCTGCGGCTGCAGCACCTCGCGCGCCTCCTGCGCCAGCGCCAGGGCCAGCAGCTGGTCGGTCAGGTGGCTGGCGCGCTCCTGGCTGCGGGCGATGCGCTGGAGCTGCTCGCGCCAGACCTGCGGATCGCTGTGCGAGAGGCCGTATTCGGTGAGGGCGCGGATGCCGGCCAGCGGCGTTCGCAACTCGTGCGCCACATTGCCGGCAAACTCTTTTTGGCTGCGCACGGTGCGGGCCACCCGCTCAAGCAGGGCATTGATGGCCTGGCCGAGCTGCTGCACATCGCGGGTGCGGGCAGTCAACGCCACCGGCGTGAGGTCGCGCGCATCGCGCTGCGCCACCGCCCGCTGCAAGTCTGTCAGGGGCTGCACGTCCTCCTGAATGGCGCGGCGCAGCCACAGCGCCAGCAAGACGAGCAGCAAGATCTGCGGTGCGGTCGAAACGAACAGCAGCTGGTCAAAGTGGCTGTTGCGGCTGCGGGTGGTCTGGCCCACCACCACCTTGAAGGGGATCGGTTGCGCGCGCGCGATGACCACCGCACGCAGGGGCTGGTTCTGAAAATCGAGCTCGGTGAAATGCGGGGCGTGGCGGGCCGGCAAAACGGGCAGGTCCAAGCCCGGGTGCCCCGCCAGCAGGCTGCCGTCGGCCAGGTAAACCGCAAAGTACATCGACTCGTTCTGGTCGAACAGCAGGGTGCCCATTTCGGCAGCGGTCAGGCCCAGCGTGAGGCCCCCGTCTTCGGCGTGCCGCACATGGGTGGCCACGGCATAGGCGTCGTCAAGCAGGGCGCGGTCAAAGGCCTGCTGGGTGAAGTGGCGCGCCACATAAAGGGCGATCAGCACGCCCAGCAGCCAGGTCAGTGCCAGCGGGCCAATCACGTGGCGCAGCAGGCGCTGGCGCAGAGAAGGCTGTGCATTCATGCCGGCGCTTCCCTGTCGCCCTCTGCCTCGACGCGGTAACCCAAGCCCCGCAGCGTGCGGATCGATGCGCCCGAGCCCGCCAGCTTCTTGCGCAGGCGCGAGATGAAGGCTTCCAGGGCGTTGTCGGCCAGCGCGTCCTGCAGGTCCGAAAGCTTGGCCGACAGGTCTTTCTTGCTGACGGTGCGCCCCGGCGGCGAGAGCAGTTCCGACAGCACTTCGTATTCGCGTGCCGGCAGGCCCAACGCCTGGCCATCGACCGTGACCCGGCGGGCCAGGCGCTCGAGCTGCAGGCGGCCGATCTGCACGGTGTCGTCGGCGCCCTGGCTGCGGCGCACCAGGGCCCGCAAGCGCGCTTCGACCTCGGCCAACTCAAACGGCTTGCCCAGGTAGTCGTCGGCGCCGGCGTCCAGTCCGGCGATGCGCTCGTCGGTGCGGTTGCGTGCGGTGAGCACCAGCACCGGCGTCTTGTCGCCGCGCGCGCGCCGCTCGCGCAGCAGCGTCAGGCCATGGCCCAGGCCAGCGCCGGGGCGGGCGTCCAGTGGCAGGTTCAGGTCCAGCAACACCACATCGAAGGGCTGCACCCGCCACCAATGCGCCGCCGTGGCCAGGTCGCCGGCCACCTCCACACGGTGGCCGTTGTCGAGCAGGCTGCGCTGCACCACGGTTTGCAGCACAGGATCGTCTTCGACCAGGAGGATGCGCATGTCGAGAGGGAGCGTCGCGGGCCGGCAAGTCAGGTGCTGGTCAGGCCGCGTCTTGGATAAACACGGCATGAGGATACGACACTTGTGGATACCGGCTGGCCTGCTGGCGCTGCTGTGGCCGGCCGCGCCCTTGCTGGCCCAGACCCAAACCCCGACCCCGGGCGTGGGCGCGCCTGTGCGCGCGGCACCGGCGGCGGCCCCCCTGGGCGCGGTGCTGAACCTGGAGCAGGTGCTGCAGGCCGCACGCCTGAACCCCGATGCGCAGGCCGCGCAGCGCGCCGCACAGGCGGCCCGCGCCGAAGTGCGCATGGCCGACCGGGCGCCCGCGCCCGTGCTGTCGGCCGGCGTGGCCTCGATCGATGTCGCGGGCAGCAGCGGCGGCTTTTGGCACCAGCGGCGGCTGGACAAATCCATCGGGGTGGACTGGACCTGGGAACGCGGCCACAAACGCGCGTTGCGCACCGAGGCCGCCGAGCGCACCGCCCGAGCGGCCACCGCCGACGGGCAAGACGCGCAGGTGCTGCAGCAAATCGGGGCGCTGGGCGCCTTCTACGATCTGCTGACGGCGCAGGAACGGTTGCAGACATTGCAGGAGCTCGCCGCCAGCGCGCGGGCCCTGGCCGCAGGCGCCGAGCGGCGGCTCCAGGCCGGCGACCTGTCGGCCCAGGACAGCGCACGCACCCGCATCGAGGCCGCGCGCGCCGAAGCCGACCTGCAATCGGCGCTGCTGCTGCACCAGCAAGCCATGCAGGCGCTGGCGGTCTGGATCGGCCAGAACGTGCCGGCCGGGGGCTGGCGCGCCGAGGGCGCCTGGCCGCAGGCGGCGGCCCCCGCCACGCCGGCCGACATCGACGCGCTGGTGGAGCGGCGCCCCGATGTGCTCGCCGCGCGCGAGCGCCTGGCGGCGCTGGACGCCGCCCTGCAGGGGGCGCTGGCCTTGCAGCGGGCCGACCCCACGCTGGGCACCACCTTTGACCATTTCCCCACCGGTGAAAAAACCGACCGCCTGCTGGCGGTGCGGGTGTCGATCCCGATCCACGGCGCATCCCGCTTTGAGGGCGACATCCGGCGTGCGCTGGCCGAAAAAGACCAGGCCCAGGACCGCCTCGACAAGGCCCGCATCCTGGCCCGCGCCGAGCTGCTGGGTCTGCTGCAGGCCTGGCAAAGCCAGAGCGAGCGCCTGCGCGGCTACGAAGCCCAGATCCTGCCGCAAGCCCGCCAGGTGGCGGCCCTGGCCGAGCTGGCCTACAGCAAAGGCGGGCTGAGCCTGACCGACCTGCTCGATGCCCGCCGCACCCTGCGCGCCACCCAGCTGGAAGCCGCCGTCGTGCGCGGCGAGCATGCGCGGGCGCAGGGCGCCTGGCGCTTGCGCACCGCGCCCTGAACCCTCATTGACCCACACGAAGAGCAAGCCCATGGCCCCTTTCTTGCGCTCCCTCATGCCCACGCTGGGCCTGATCCTGCTGACGCTGCTGTCGGCCTGCCAGGACAAGCCCGAGCCGGTGGCCGCAGCGCCCCTGCCGATCATCGAGAACCAGCAGCTGCGCTACCCGGCGCAGCACCCGCAGCTGCCCTTGCTGGTGACCGAGCCGGCCAGGGCGGCCAGCCAGTTCGAAGTGGAACTGCCGGCACGGTTGGTCTGGAACGAGGAGCGGACCCAGCGCATTTACCCGGCCTTTGCCGGTCGCGTCATCCGGATGGCGGCCGACGTGGGCCAGCGCGTGGGCGCCGGCCAGGTGCTGGCGGAACTGGCTTCGCCCGAGTTTGGCGCGGCACAGGCCGACACCACGCGCGCCCAGGCCGATGCCCGGCTGGCCACGCAGGCGCTGCAGCGGCAACGCGAGCTGTTCGAGGCCGGCGTGGTGGCCCGCAAGGACCTGGAACAAGCCGAGGCCGAGGCCACGCGCGCCCAGGCCGAGGTGGCCCGCGCCCAGGCGCGCACCCGGCTGTATGGCAGCAGCGCCGGCGTCAACCAGCTGCTTGGCCTGCGCAGCGACATGGCCGGCACGGTGGTCGAGCGCAACCTGAACCCGGGCCAGGAACTGCGGCCCGACAACGCCCAGGCGCCCCTGTTCGTGGTGACCGACCCGAGCCATCTGTGGGTGCAGATCGATGCCCAGGAAGCCGATCTGCGCGACCTGCGTCCGGGCGCCAAGGTGCAGCTGCTGGTGCCGGCGCTGGGCGGCCAGGCTTTCGAAGCCACGATCCGCACCGTGACCGACCAGATCGACCCCGCCAGCCGCACCATCAAGGTCCGCGCCACCGTCAGCAATCCCGAGCGTCTGCTCAAGAGCGAAATGCTGGCCAAGGTCCGCTACGCCCGCGCGGTGGGCCAAAGCGTGGAGGTGCCGGCCTCGGCCGTGTTCCTGCGCGACAAGGCGCATTACGTGTTCGTGCAGCCCTCGCCCGGTGTGTTTGAACCACGCGATGTGACTGTGCTGGTCGAAGGCAGTCAAAAGGTGCTGCTGGCCCAGGGCCTGCAGGTCGGTGAACGGGTGGTGGTGCAAAACGGCCTCTTGCTGGCGCGCGAGCTGCGGATCGCCCGCGAGACCGCCGATGCGCGTCGCGGCAGCACGGAGCCGGCCAAGTGAAAAAGCTGATCCACTACGCGCTCAACCAGCCCCTGTTCATCGTGCTGGGGACCGTGCTGTTCGCCATGGCGGGGGCGATTGCCTTCAAGAACCTCTCGGTCGAAGCCTTCCCGGATGTGACCGACACCCAGGTCACGGTCATCGCGCTTTACCCCGGTCGGGCCGCGGAAGAGGTGGAAAAGCAGGTCACGCTGCCGCTCGAGGTGGCGCTGGCCGGGCTGCCCCATGCGATCCGGGTGTTTTCCCACACCCAGTTCGGCCTGTCGTTCACCGTGGTCACCTACAACGACAACGCCGACGTCAACATCGCGCGCCAGCAGGTCAACGAGCGCTTGCGGGCGGTCGACCTGCCGGCTGGCGTTGAGGCCCACATCGCCCCCAACGCCACGCCGGTGGGCGAGGTCATGCGCTACCGCCTGCGTGGCGATGGCAAAACCACCACCGAGCTGCGCACGCTCGAGGACTGGGTGGTCGAGCGGGCCCTGCGCCAGGTGCCCGGGGTGGCCGATGTGGTGGCCATGGGGGGCTTCATCAAGCAGTACGAAGTCCAACCCGACCTGGAAAAATTGCGCGCCCACAGACTGACCTTTCAGAACCTGCTGGACGCACTCGGTCGCGGCAACGCCAACGCGGGCGGCAGCTATGTGGCCCAGGGCCTGCAGCAGTTCGCCATCCGCGGCATTGGCCTGCTGCGTTCGGCCGAAGAAATCGGTCAGGTGGTGGTGGCCACACGCAACGCCACACCGATCCTGGTGCGCGACGTGGCCGAGGTGAAGATCGGCGCGGTGCCGCGCCTGGGCACGGTGGGCCAGGACATGGACAACGATGTGGTCACCGGCATCGTGGTCATGCGCAAAGGCGAAAACCCCAGCATGGTGCTCAAGGGAGTCAAAGACAAGATCCGCGAACTCAATGAGCGGGGCCTGCCCGCCGGCGTTCAGATCGTGCCGTTCTACGACCGCACCTGGCTGATGGACAAGACGCTCTCGACGGTGTTTCGCAACCTGGTCGAAGGCGCGCTGCTGGTGTCCCTGGTGCTCTACATCTTCTTGTCCAATCTGCGGGCCAGCCTGGCGGTGGTGGCGGTGATTCCACTGGCCTTGCTGTCCACCTTCATGGGCCTGAAACTCATGGGCATCCCGGCCAACCTGCTGAGCCTGGGCGCGATGGACTTCGGCATCATCGTCGACGGCGCGGTGATCGTGGTGGAAAACATCATGCACCGACTGGCCGAACGCGGCGAGGGCATGAACGAGAAAGAGCGCAAGACACTGATCACGCAAGCGGCCAACGAAGTGGGTCGGCCAACGCTGTTTTCGATGCTGATCATCATTGCCGCCCACATCCCCATCTTCGCCCTGCAGCGGCACGAGGGCCGGATTTTCCAGCCCATGGCCTTGTCGGTGACGGCGGCGCTGATCGGTTCGCTGGTGTTCTCGCTCACGCTGGTGCCCCTGCTGAGCTACTGGATGCTGCGCAAGCGCCTGCCGCACGCGGACAACCGCGTCGTCAGCCACGCCAAACGGGTCTACGCCCCGGTGCTGGACTGGGCCCTGGGCCACCGCCGCCAGGTGGTGGGCATCGCCCTGGCCGGCTTTGCGCTGGCGATGGTGAGCGCCTCACGGCTGGGCTCGGAATTCCTGCCCGAACTCAACGAAGGCACCATCTGGGTCAATCTGCGGCTGCCGGCCAGCGTCTCCAACGACGAGGCCACCCGCATCCTGCGTCAGGTTCGACAGACCCTGCTGGCGGTGCCCGAGGTCCGCACCACGGTCTCCAAGGCCGGGCAGCCCGAAGACGGCACCGACCCCAAAACCATCAGCATGGCCGAGGTGTTTGTCGATCTCAAGCCGCCAGAACAATGGCGCCCGGGCCTGACACGCGAGCGTCTGATTGAAGAGATGGACCAGGCGGTCTCGGCCCTGCCGGGCATGGAGCCGACCTTCTCGCAACCGATCCGCGACAACGTGCTGGAGTCCATCTCGCAAATTGACGGCCAGATCGTGATCAAAGTGGCCGGTGACGATCTGGCGGTGCTGCGCCAGACCACCGAGGCCATTGAGCGCGAGATCAAGCAGGTGCGTGGCGTCAGCCGCGCCGAAATCGACCGGCAGGGTGAACTGCCCCAGCTGCTGATCAACATCCAGCGCGAGCAGGCGGCCCGCTACGGTCTGAACGTGGGCGATGTGCAGGATGTGATCGAGGCCGCGCTGGCGGGCAAGGGCGCCACCAGCCTCTGGGAAGGCGAGCGCCGCTTCGATGTGGCGGTGCGCCTGCCGGCAGAACGCCGTGCCATTGCCGAGCTGCAGTCCATCCCCATCCCCCGGCACGAGGGGGCTTATGTCAACCTGGGGGCCATCAGCAAGATCGAACAGGTCGGCGGCGCCATGAACATCGCCCGGGAGTCGGGTCGCCGCACCATGGCCATCGGCATCTTCATCAAGGGCCGCGACATGGGTTCGGTGGTGGCCGACATGAAGCAGCGGGTGGCCGCCAGGGTCAAAGTGCCGGAAAACTACAGCGTGAACTGGTCCGGCGAGTTCGAGAACCAGGAGCGCGCCATGCAGCGCCTGTCGGTTGTGGTGCCGATCTCTCTCTTGCTGATTTTCGTCTTGCTGTTTGACGCCTTCCGCTCGTTCAAATCGGCGGCCCTGATCCTGATCAACGTGCCCCTGGCCCTGATTGGCGGCTTCGTCGCGCTGTGGGTGTTCAACATCCCGCTGTCGGTGTCGGCGGCGATCGGCTTCATCGCGCTGTCGGGCCAGGCGGTGCTCAACGGGGTGGTGATGCTGTCGGTGTTCCAGCAGCTGCGCAACGCCGGCTACCGCGTGGTTGATGCGGTCAGGGAGGGCGCCATGCAGCGCCTGCGCACGGTGCTGATGACGGCCATGCTGGCCGCCCTCGGCCTGTTGCCGATGGCCCTGAGCCACGACATCGGCTCGGAGACGCAGCGGCCGCTGGCCATTGTGGTGATTGGCGGCCTGATCACGGCCACCTTGCTCACGCTGGTGGTCTTGCCGGTGCTCTATGTCGCCTGGTTCTCCAGGGAAAAAGCCAAGGAAGCCGCCGCCTGATGGGGCGTTTGCGCGGCCAAGCGCCCACCGTGCCGGGCGCTCAGCCCAGGCCGATGGGGGCCGGGGCGCGCTGCACGATCAGGCCAAACAGGCGCTCGTAGTCGGCGCTGGGCGGGTAGTGGCCGGTGAGCGGGTCGGCGTTCTGTTCAAAAGCGGCATCGATCTCGGCCCAGTCCGCCGCCGTCAGCACCTTTTCGGCTTCGGGCAGCACGACCGACTCTTCCAGGTGCATGTGGTCGAGGTAGAAGTCCACATAGCGGCCCAGGGCCTCGCTGAAGGCCTGGCGGCGCGAGGGCCCGAGCAGCTCCCAGGCCAGCAGCTGGTGCTGCAGCTCGCGCACCGCTTTTTCGCCGTACATGTGGTCGCGCTCGAGCCGGTCAATCGCCCCCAGCGCGGACGGCGAGGCCTTGACCACCCGGGGAAACAGCAGGTTGGACTCCTTGGGGTGGTGCAGCCGCTCGGGGTACTCGTCGATGTAGAAGAGCATCGCGCGCAGCACATCGAAAAAGCGGTGGCGGCCCGCGTCCGGGCCGCGCTCGACCAGCATGCGCATGGACTGCAGCAGGGCCGCCAGCGAGGCGTGTTCGTCGCGGATGATTTGCAGACTGCGGGGTGGGGCCATAGGGGTTCTCCTGTGCGCCCGCCAGTGTGCAGGGCGACACCGCCGCCCGTTCTGACGCAGGTCAAGCCCGGCCGTCTTTGGCCGGCGCGTGGGCGGGCCCGGACCAGCGTTTGAGCAGCAGGGCGTTGGCCATCACGCTGACCGAGCTGAGCGCCATGGCCGCGCCCGCGATCACCGGGCTCAGGTAACCCAGCGCCGCCAGCGGGATGCCGGCGGTGTTGTAGACGAATGCCCAAAACAGGTTCTGCCGGATCTTGGCCTCGGTGCGTGCCGAGATCTCGAGGGCGGCCCCCACCAGCGCCACATCGCCCCGCATGAGGGTGATGCCGGCCGCATGCATGGCCACATCGGTGCCATTGCCCATGGCCAGGCCCACATCGGCGGCGGCCAGCGCCGGGGCGTCGTTCACCCCGTCACCGACCATCGCCACCACGCGCTGGCCGTGTGGTCCGCCTTCGCGCAAGCGGGCGATCGCCTGCGCCTTGTCCCCCGGCAGCACCTCGGCCAGCACCTCGCCGTCCTCGGGGCGCAAGCCCAGGCGGCGCGCCATGGCTTCGGCGGCGGCACGGTTGTCCCCCGAAATCATGACCAGTTGCAGGCCGCGCTCGCGCAGGGCCTGCAGCGCTTGCCTCGCCCCGGGCTTGGGCTCGTCCCCAAAGGCCAGCAACAGCAGGCCCTGCACGCCGGTGGGCGTGCGCTCGGCCAGCGCCGACAGGCTTGCGCCCTGCTGCTGAAACCGCGCCACCTCGGTCTGCCAGAGGGTGGGGTCCAGCCCCTCCTCCTGCAGCCAGGGCAAGCTGCCCAGCAGCAGTTCGCGCCCGGCCACCTGGGCCCGCACCCCGCGCCCGGGCACGGCCTGCAGACCATGGGCGGCAGGCCGGGCCAGGCCCTGGGCGGCCTGCGCGACCGCACGCGCCAGGGGGTGTTCGCTGCCGCTTTGCACGGCCGCGGCCAGCACCAGTGCGGCCGTGGCGTCCTGGCCCGGCGCCGGCGCCAGGCCCAGCAAGCGTGGCTGGCCCACCGTGAGCGTGCCGGTCTTGTCGAAGGCCACCGTCTGCACCTGGTGCGCCATCTCCAGCGCCTGCGCGTCTTTGATCAGGATGCCGTGACGGGCCGCCACGCCGGTGCCGGCCATGATGGCCGCAGGTGTGGCCAGGCCCAGCGCGCAGGGGCAGGCGATCACCAGCACCGCGACCGCATGGATGAGGGCGTGTTCGTAGCCCGCCCCGAGCCACAGCCAGACCAGGTCCGTGACGAGCGCCAGCGCCAGCACCACCGGCACAAAAACTTCGGCCACCCGGTCCACCAGCCGCTGGATGGGGGCCTTGGCCACTTGGGCTTCTTCAACCAGGCGGATGATGCGCGCGAGCGTGGTTTCCTGGCCCACGGCCGTGACCTGCATGCACACCCGGCCTTCGCCATTGATGGACCCGCCTGTGACCGCCGCGCCCATGCGCTTGGGCACTGGCAAGGGCTCCCCGGTCAGCATCGATTCGTCCACCTGGGTCTGGCCTTCGCGCAGCAGGCCATCGACCGGGAAGCGCTCGCCGGGTTTGACGACCAGGCGGTCGCCGACCCGGATTTCGGCCACCGGCACCTCCTGCTCGCCTTCGTCGGTGAGGAGGTGCGCCGTCTCCGGCCGCAGCGCGTGCAGGGCGCGGATGGCCTCGGTGGTCTGCCGCTTGGCGCGCGCCTCCAGCCACTTGCCCAGCAAGACCAGGGTGATGACCACGGCCGAGCCTTCAAAGTACAAATGTGGGGTGTGGTCGCCGTGGGCCGTGAGCCAGAGCCACACCGACAAGAGCCAGCCTGCGCTGGTGCCGATGGCCACCAGCAGGTCCATATTGCCGGCACGCGCCGCCAGCGCGTGTCCTGCCGCCTTGTAGAAACGCGCCCCCAGAATGAACTGCACCGGCGTAGCCAGTGCAAACTGCAGCCAGGCCGGCAGCATCCAGTGCCGACCGATCAGGTCGCCCAGCATGGGCAGGGCCAGCGGCAACGACAGCGCCATGCCCCAGGCCACCGGCGCAAAGCCGGTCCAGGGTCCCTGTGCCTGCATGGAGGCGGTCTTGTCTGTGGCCAGGGGTTCATAGCCGGCATCGCGGATGGCCCGGCGCAGCACGCCTTCGCTGGTGTCTGCCGTGCTCACTTGCACATGGGCCGATTCGGTGGCCAGGTTCACCGAAGCGGTCTCGACCCCTGGCACTTTTTTCAAGGCTTTTTCCACCCGGCCCACGCAGGACGCACAGGTCATGCCCCCGATGCCGATGTCGTAGCTTTGACTTGGAGAAAGGTTCTGTGTCATGTCGAATGCGGGCGGCAGGCGTATGCTTGCAGCATACCGTCAAGGGTATGAATCGAGGATACACCCATGGAACAGATTTTTGAGGTGGAAGGCATGAGCTGCCCGCATTGCGCCAAGGCGGTGACAAAGGCGGTCAAGCAAATGGACGCCGAGGCGCAAGTGCAGGTGGACCTGGACAAGAAGCAGGTGGTGGTGGAGTCCAAGCAGCCGCGCGAAGCGATCGCGCAGGCCATTGCCGAGGAAGGCTACACCGTCGCCGCTTGAAGGGCGCTGCCCTGCAAAGCCGTGTGGCCTGCGGCATGATGGCGGCATGAACACAAGCACCCCCTCGGCCCTGGTGCAACAGCCGCGCCATGTTGAAGCCCAGATCACCGGTCGCCCGACGCGCGACGGCGCCGGCGTGCGCCTGACGCGGGTGCTGACCGGCGATCTGCAGCAGCGCCTGGACCCGTTTTTGATGCTCGACAACTTTGCGAGCGATGACCCCAAGGACTATGGCGCCGGTTTTCCCGACCACCCGCACCGGGGCTTTGAGACCGTGACCTACATGATCGCGGGCCGCATGCGCCACGCGGACAGCCAGGGCGGCCAAGGCTTGTTGCAAAACGGCGGCGTGCAGTGGATGACCGCAGGGCGCGGTCTGGTGCACAGCGAAATGCCCGAACAGGAAGAAGGCCGGATGGAAGGCTTTCAGCTGTGGCTGAACCTGTCTTCGCACCAGAAGATGTGCACGCCCGGGTACCGCGACATCCAAAGCGAGGACATCCCGGAGCTGACCACGCCCGAGGGGGTGTTGGTGCGTGTGATCGCCGGCACCAGCTATGGGGTGCATGGCGCCATGCACCGCCCAGCCAGCCAGTACCCCACCGATCCCTTGTACCTGGACCTGCATTTCTCTGGCGAGCATTCCTTCTCGCAGCCGCTGCCGGCGCAGCACAACGCCTTTGTGTACGTGTACCGCGGCCAGCTCGATGTGCAAGGCGCGCAGCATGCGGCCAGCGTGCCGGTGCAAAGGATGGCCATACTCGCCAACGAAGGCGATGGGGTGGTCCTGCGCGGACAGGCCGGCACCCGGGCCTTGCTGATCGCGGGCCAGCCTTTGCATGAGCCCATCGCGCAGTACGGCCCCTTCGTGATGAACACCCGCGAAGAGCTGATACAAGCGGTGCACGACTTCCAGTCCGGAACTTTCGGTCGGTAAAACACGTGTTCGTGCGTCGGTCCGATTGACTTGGGTCAAGACGGCCTGGTGGTGGCGGGGCTAAGCTTGGCGCATGCCCTTGCCTCCGTCGTCGGCTGCGCCCCCACGCGTACGCCCGCTGCTGCCACCCATCTTGCCGATTGAACCCGACCAGCCCTTGCGCTGGCTGGTACTGGGCTTTCGTGATCTGACCCACAAGCCCTGGCTGAGCCTGGCGCATGGCCTCTTGATGACGCTGATCGGCTGGGCCATCACCTGGCTGGCTTTTGACCGGTTCTGGTTGCTGGTGGGCCTGGTCTCTGCCTTCATGGTGGGTGCGCCGGTGTTGGCCACCAGCCTGTATGCGATGAGCCGTGCCATTGAACGGGGCGAACCGGTGGGCCTGGCCCTGATGGTCCAGACCTGGACCCGCTGGCAAAGCACACGGCAGGGGCAAAGCGACGCTTACTGGGTGCTGGTGCGATTTGGCCTTTTGCTGAGTCTGGCGGCCATCGGTTGGGTCGTCACCTCATCGGCCTTCATCCACCTGATGGCGCCGGTGCCCATCCACACACCGATGGACTTTGTGCGCCATGTGGTCGCCAGCCAGGAGCACCGGATTTTTGAAATCTGGTTGGCCCTGGGTGGGCTCATGGCCGCCCCGGTGTTTGCGTCCAGCGTGGTGGCCATGCCCATGCTGCTGGACCGCCGTGTGACGGTGCTCGAAGCCGTTTTGACCAGCTGGAAAGCCGTGCTCACGTACCCGGTCACGATGGCGCTGTGGGCCTTTGTGCTCATGGGCTTTTCGCTGCTGGGCATGCTCTCGCTTTACCTGGGCCTGATCCTGGTGGTGCCGATGCTGGGCCATGCCAGCTGGCACGCCTACCGCGAACTGGTGGATGTGCGCGACCTGCCGCCGCGCCTGGACCCGGAAGAAAGCCCGCTGTGATGGCCTTCAGCGAAGAACAGTTCGCCTGGTTCGGACTGACCATCGGTGTGGGGGCCTTCATGCTCTACATGCTTTTCATTGTGGGACAGCTGGCCTGGGCGTCCAAGGCGGGAAAATTCGGTACTTTTGTTATTTTTCTGGGCCTGGCCTTCGGCATGGTGGGCTTCTTGGCCAAAGGCTTCATCCAGTGGCTGATCGAAACGCACTGAAGCACAGCAAAAATAAATTTCTGGACAAGGCTGTGGATAAAAAAAGGGCAAGCAGGGGCTTATCCACAGGCGCCGGGCATGGGCTGGACTTGTTCATGCTCGGGAGACAGCAGAAAAGCAGACCCACACACAGCTTCACACGCGGGGCAAGTGCTTGATCCCGAACAGGAAAAGCGGCTTGTCCACACGGCAGCGGCGCCCTTAACTACTACGACTAATTTGAAATAAAGAAATCCATGAACAGAGAAAACAAGGCCAGAAAAGACGGCTGGGCGGGCTGTTAAGATTTGGCCTTTCCTGCCTTGCCCCATGCCCATTTCCTCCGACAGCCTTGCCGTGTACGACATCAAGAGCGCAGACCTGCCTCTGGTGGCTTTTCAGCTCAAATCGGCTGATCTGCAAGCGGTGGGCCAGGCATTGCAAGCGCAGCTGGCCGAGAGCCCTGGCTTCTTTGACCAAGACCCCGTCCTGATCGATTTGGACACGCTGGCCGACGATGCCGGCGCCATCGATTTTCCAATCCTGATTGGCTTGCTGCGCCAGCACGGTCTGCAGCCCTTGGCCATCAAAACCAGCCAGCCCGGCTGGCTGCAGGCGGCACGCGCCGCCGGCCTGGTGCAGGCCGATGACGCCCGCATCCGGCGCCAGGCCCTAGGGGCATCGGCCAGCGCAGCGGTCCCTGCTGCCGCACCCCCATCCCCCCCTGCGCCTGTTGCCCCTTCCGGGCCAGTTGAAGCCATGGTGCTCGACAAGCCCTTGCGCTCGGGCCAGCAGATTTACGCCAAAGGCCGTGACCTCATCGTGCTGTCCATGGTCAATCCGGGGGCCGAGGTGATTGCGGACGGGCACATCCACATCTATGCGCCTTTGCGCGGCAAGGCGATTGCTGGTGCCAGAGGCTTTTCTGGCGCCCGCATCTTCGCACAAAGCATGGACCCTGAGCTGATTTCGATCGCCGGTGTTTACCGCACCAGCGAAAACCCCTTGCCGGCCGATGTCCGTGGGCGCGCGGCCCACGTCAGCCTGCAAAGCGGGGCCCAAGGCGACAAATTGCTGATTGTTCCGCTCGAGACCTGAGTCCCGGCTTGTTTCACCTTCCAAAACAGAAAGAAAACCCATGGCAAAAATCGTTGTTGTGACCTCCGGCAAAGGTGGTGTGGGCAAGACCACCACCAGCGCCAGTTTCGCCACCGGTCTGGCCCTCAAGGGCTTCAAGACGGCCGTGATCGACTTCGACGTGGGCCTGCGCAACCTGGACCTGATCATGGGCTGCGAGCGCCGTGTGGTCTATGACTTCATCAACGTGATCCATGGCGAAGCCAATCTGCATCAGGCCCTGATCAAGGACAAGCAATGCGAGAACCTGTTTGTGCTGGCCGCATCGCAGACGCGCGACAAGGATGCGCTCACGCAAGAAGGTGTGGAGAAGGTGCTCAAGGACCTGGCCGAGATGGGTTTTGATTACATCGTTTGCGATTCCCCGGCCGGCATCGAAACCGGCGCCCTCATGGCCATGCACTACGCCGACGAGGCGCTGGTGGTGACCAATCCGGAAGTTTCTTCGGTGCGCGATTCGGACCGCATCCTGGGCATGCTCAGCAGCAAGACCAAGCGCGCCATCGAGGGCCTGGAGCCGATCAAGGAACACCTCCTGATCACCCGCTACAACCCCAACCGCGTGGAAGACGGCCAGATGCTGTCTCTCCAAGACATCCAGGACATCCTGCGCATTCGCCTCATTGGTGTGATCCCCGAGAGCGAAAACGTGCTGCAGGCGTCCAACCAGGGCACTCCTGCCATCATGATGGATGGCAGCGATGTGTCTGAAGCCTACAAGGATGTGATTGACCGTTTCCTGGGCGAAGACAAACCGATGCGTTTCACCGAGGCCGAAAAGCCTGGTTTCTTCAAGCGCCTGTTCGGAGGGAAATGAGCATGTCTTTCCTTTCCTTCCTGCTCGGTGAGAAGAAAAAGACGGCCAGCGTGGCCAAGGAGCGCTTGCAGATCATCCTGGCCCATGAGCGCAGCGGCCGCAATGCCGCTGAACCCGATTATTTGCCTGATCTGCAGCGTGAGCTGGTGGCCGTCATCAGCAAATACATCAAGGTCAACCTCGAGCGCCAGGACAATCTGGAAGTGCTGGAGGTGAAGATCGAACTGCCCGAAGCGCGCTGAAGCGTCCGGCCGAAAAAAGCCCTGCAGGCCTCAAGCCTGCGGGGCTTTTTGCTGCCCAGCATGCGGCTGGGCCAGCAGCTGCTGCCATTGCAGGCGGGCCGCGTGCAGGTTGCGCTCCTTGACGTGGCCAAAGCCCTTGATGCCCTCGGGCACGCGCGCAACGTCCACCGCCCAGGCGTGCGTCTGCGCCGTCAGCGACGGCAAAACACTTTCCATGATGGCCCTGTACTCGCCAATCAAGGCCCGCTCGGTGCGGCGCTCTTGGGTGTAGCCAAACAGGTCCAGTGCGGTGCCACGCAAGCCCTTGAGGCGGGCCAGCAGCTTGAAGCCCATCTGCATTGCCGGCCCGTATTTTTGTTTGACGAGCTGGCCCTTGTCGTTGCGCTTGGCCAGCAGCGGTGGGGCCAAGTGGTAGTGCACTTTGAAGTCGCCTTCGAACTGCTGTGCAATGCGCTCGATGAAGCCGGTCTGGGTGTGCAGGCGCGCCACCTCGTACTCGTCCTTGTAGGCCATCAGCTTGAAGAGTGACCTGGCCACGGCTTCGGTGAGCGTGCTCTTGCCCAGTGGCGCTTCGGCTTCGCGCACCTGCGCCACAAAGCGGCTGTAGTCCTGCGCGTAGGCGGCATTCTGGTAGTCGGTGAGGAGGCTCACACGTTTGGCGATCAGTTCATCGAGTGCCTCGCGCTTTTTGAATTCGATCACTTGCGCCGGCTGCAAGACGGCCATGACCTTGTCGGGGTGGGCGGCCGCGTGGCGTCCCCACTCAAAGGCCAGCTGGTTCTGG
>Ga0315900_10000911_pt1 | contig 48057 bp, 41 predicted proteins | sample LakEriMetagenome_FD_203521 | JGI IMG/M metagenome (GOLD analysis project Ga0315900, IMG submission 203521) | Freshwater fungal communities from buoy surface, Lake Erie, Ohio, United States - Buoy 12 MA114 | ecosystem: Environmental > Aquatic > Freshwater > Lake > Lake biofilm | place: USA: Lake... | reverse complement strand
CCGACCATTACGACCCGCGGTCCAAGGTCCTGCGGCTGTCGCAGGACGTGTATGGCGACCGCTCGTTGGCGGCGGTGGGCATCGCCGCGCACGAGGCCGGCCACGCCCTCCAGGATGCCCAGGGCTACTCGTTGATGACGATCCGCAACGCGGCCGTCGGCGTGGCCAACATCGGCAGCGGATTCGGGTTCTTGGTGTTCATGATCGGGCTCGGCTTTGCGCTCAAGCCGATCGCCTGGCTGGGCATCGCATTGTTCGCCGCCACCGTCTTCTTTCAGTTGGTGAATCTGCCGGTGGAGCTCGACGCCAGCAACCGCGCGAAGGCGCAGCTCGTGGACCTCGGCATCGTGCCGGCGGCAGGCATGCCGGCGGTGAACCGGGTGCTCAACGCCGCCGCCTGGACCTACGTCGCCGGCACGCTGCAGAGCATCCTCACGCTGCTCTACTACGCCAGCTATCTGACCGGCGGTAGCCGCGACTCCGAGGCGTAGACGGCACAACTGCCGGCTGGTGCGCGCAGCCGAGCCTCCGCAAAACGCAGCGGCCGGGGGCATCGCTGCCCCCGGCCGCTTGTTCGTGCATCTTTGGGAGCCACGCCCAACCGGATCAGGCGGTGGCGGGCTTCTTCAGAAAGCTGACGATCAGGGGCAGCAGGGCGCCGACGACCGCCGACAGGCCGCCCGTGCCGACGAGGTTGTCGCCGCCGCCGACGAGCGAACCGATGGCCGGCACGAGGAGCGGCAGGATCTTGCCGCCGAGTCCGCCGCCCACGAGGCCGAGAACGGTGTTGAGCATCGGGCCGAGGTTGCGATTCTTGAGCAGGGCGCCGACGATGTTGCCACCGGCGCTGCCGGCGATGAGGCTCACGATCCAGCTGATGATCTGGGGATCCATAAGAAAGAAGTCCTTCGCGAGGGAAAGAGAAAGTTCCGCAGGCCGCACCCTCCGCCGGGAGCGGCTCTCGGAGGATGAGTTGCCGCCGGTGGGAGCCGCGTCACACCGCGGCCGCAATTTTTCCGCGCGTCACTCTGCCAACGCTCGTGTCGTGCCGGTCGTGCCGATCGTGCGGGCTGGAGGCGGTCAGTGGTGCAGGGAATAGAGGAGCACGTTGAGGGCGATCTTCTCGGCGTCGTCCCGGCCGTAGCCCGTGCACTCCATGGAGTTTTGCTTTTCGAGGGCGCAGGACAGGTCGTACGGCGAGAAGATCACCGCCCAACGGTCGCCCATCCGCACGCCCTCGAGCTTGGGCGCGATCTTCCGCTTCCGCACGCCCAGCGGGCCATCGCCGCCGGCCGGCTCGCGGAGCGTCACCTCGCGGATGTCGTAGCCGCCGTACTCCTGCGCCGTGAAGATCGGGTCGGCGGCGGGAATCTCCTCGAGCTTGTGGCTCGGGAGCAGGGCCGCGATCTCCGCCCGGAAGGCCTGGGTGAACCCGCCGGCGGCGCAGACGCTGTCGGCCACCAGCGTGCCGCCCCGCTGCAGGAAGGCCGCGAGCCGCTCGCGCCGCGGGGCATCGAAGGCGAAGCCCTGCCGCCCGTGCATGAACACGAGGTGGTAGTCGAAGAGCCGTTCGTCGCCGGGGTCGATCTGGCTCGGGGTGTCGTCCACGCGGACGCCGAGCTCGCGGGCCGCCGCCCGGAGGATGTTGGCCAGCGCCGCCGGTGCCGCGTCGCACATGCCCGCATGCTTGAGCTTGCCGATCCCGATCTGGCCGCGCTCGAGGCGGTCGGGCTCCGAGCGTTCGGCCGGGGCCACGGCGAAGAGCTCGTCTTTCCGCTTCAGTTCGCGGTTCGTGGCGTAGGCAAGCACGTTCGTGCCGATCGCCAAGGCCGCGTCCACTTCCGCCTGGATCGGCGGAGGCAACGCCCGCCGCGCGGGGCCGCCGAGCTCCCACAGGCAGGAGAGGCTGGGCATGGCGGCGTCTCCGGGCCGGGCATCCGTCGGTGGAGCATAGATCAGGCAGGTGCGGCAGCCGTAGTCGACGCCCAGCAGCGGCCGGTGCAGGTCCGGGGGCACGATCTCCTCGGCGTGCCAGGCCGGGTGCTCGGGAGGGAGGAGGTTCAGCCGGTATTCCGGCTCCGGAAAGATCTCGCCCACGAGCTGGCGGAAGCGGCGGTCGAACTCCCCGCTCTTCGGGCAGCAGGCCTCGGCGAAGATGAAGCCCCCCTCGTCGAGATAGCGCCGCAGCCGCGGCCCCGCCTCCGGCCCCAGATCGCAGGCCACCTTGCCCGAAAGCCAGAACACGGGCGCCTGCAGCAGATCCTCGAGGCCGGCCGACGGGGTGTGGAGGACGTGCCAGGAGAGGCCGGCGGGATAGTCCTTGCGCCACCGCTTCTCGACGTGCTCCACGAGGTGGGCGATGTCGTGGCCGTGGCGGTTCCAGTCGGTGTCGGGGGCGTGGCGGCTCTTGGCGACGATCACCGGGCGGCGGCCCTTGGCGAGAAAGAGCAGCGCGAAGCTCGTGGCCACGACAGGGTCCTCGATCCGCGGGGCCACGAACCGCCCCGTGAGCCCGTCCTGGACGTTGACGAACATCTTCGCCCCCTCCAGGTACCAGTCGTGCTCGCCGATGTACCGTCGGGCGGTGAACCGGCCCACCCGCTCCAGGCCGTAGAGGTAGTAGTAGAGCCAGGTCTGGCCGCCGGTGCCCGGGTTCTCGAAGACGGAGAACCGGCGGCCCAGCCAGTCGATGCCCCGCTCCAGCACCTTCGGTGTCGAGCCGCCTCCGCAGCACGAGACGCTGCCCTGCGCCGCGCGGGCGTCGGGGGTGCCGATGTGCTCGGCGGTGATCCACACGCTCGAGATCCCGGCGCAGGTCATGCTGCCCGAGCCGCCCGCGTTGCCGAGCGTGTAGCCCCAGGAGCCGTCGGCGTTGGCGCAGGCCACCCAGTACTGCTGGGCACGGACCCAGGTCTCCTCCTTCACCCGCACGCCCACGCGGGCCGCCTCGTGCAGGGCCAGCAGGGCGAACTGGGAGTTGGAGTTGTCGCCCCCGCCCCCGCGATCCCGCTGGCCGTAGGACCAGGCGCCCGCGGTCGGGCCCTGCCGCACCTGGGAGTCCTCCAGCCAGGCGGCATTGCGCTCGATGAGGGCCCGGTCGGCGTCGGGCGAGAGCATGGCGAAGACCATCGTCTGCAGCGAGACGGCGTAGGTGTCGTCGGCGGTCTGGCCGCGGAGCCACTGCACCGCCCGCTGCATGTTGAGGTTGTTCTCATCGACGCCGGCGTTGGCCAGGGCCAGCACGACCAGCGACGTGGCCCCCACGTTCGTGTTGCTCGCCCGCATCGCCGTCCAGGAGCCGTCGGGACGTTGCTGTTGGATCAGCCAGTCGCGGGCCCGCTCGATCGCCCGCTGGATTCGGCCCGGCGTGAGCGGCGGCGGGTCGGCCGCCCGGGCCGGGGCCGTGATCAGGAGGATGGTCGCGCCGGCGACGACGAACCACGGTTGGCGATGGGCGGGGCGCACGGCCGACCTCGTGCGAGAGGCATGAGCGATCACACTTTGCCCAATCGTATCACGTTCCGCGCCGCCGCGGCACGCGCGGCCGCCACGGCCCGCTCGAAAGCGCGCCGCCGATTGCCGCTGCGGCCGCGGAAGTCGATACTGAAGGGTCCAGGCTCTCGCCCCGTTCTCCAGGAAGGATCGCAGCGTGTCCACCGGACCCCGTACCAAGACGCTCGACGACGTGCTCCAGGAGTTCTCGCAGCACCGCCGGCTGATGCAGGAGGAGCTGCAGAAGGTGATCGTCGGCCAGGACGACGTCATCGAGCAGCTGTTCGCGGCGATCTTCACCCGGGGCCACTGCCTGCTGGAGGGCGTGCCCGGCCTGGCCAAGACACTGATGGTCGCCACGCTCGCCAAGATTCTCGACGTGGGCTTCAAGCGGGTGCAGTTCACGCCCGACCTCATGCCCTCCGACATCACCGGCACCAACGTGCTGGAGGAGGACGAGGCCGGCCGCCGGCACTTCCGCTTCGTGGAGGGGCCGATCTTCACCAACATCCTCCTCGCCGACGAGATCAACCGCACCCCGCCGAAGACGCAGGCCGCCCTGCTCCAGGCGATGCAGGAGCGGGAGGTGTCGGTGGGTCAGGAGACCTACACGCTGCCCGACCCGTTCTTCACGATCGCCACGCAGAATCCGATCGAGCAGGAGGGCACCTACCCGCTCCCCGAGGCCCAGCTCGACCGCTTCATGTTCAACATCAAGGTCGGCTATCCCTCCGCGGCCGAGGAGGAGCAGATCCTCATGGCCACCACGCGGGCGGAGAAGCCGGAGGTCCGCAAGGTGCTCTCCGGCCGGGCGATCGTCAACATCCAGAAGCTCGTCGGCAGCGTGGCGGTGAGCGAGTACGTCGTGAAGTACGTGGCCCGGCTCGTGCGGGCCACGCGGCCCAAGGACCCGCAGGCCCCGCCCTACGTCGCCGAGTTGGTGGACTGGGGAGCCGGCCCGCGAGCCGGCCAGTTCCTCATCCAGGGGGGCAAGGCGATGGCCGCGATGGACGGCCGCTTCAGCGTGTCGCTCGACGACGTGCGCCGGATCGCGGTGCCCGTGCTGCGGCATCGGATCGCCACCAACTTCCAGGCCCAGGCCGAGGGGCTGACGAGCGAGTCGATCATCGAGCGGCTCGTCCGCGAGACGCCGGAGCCGGAGATTCCCAAGCTCGTGAAGTGAGCCGACGAGGGACGCGGGCCCCCGGCCCGTGACGAGGCATGCCCCGGGCCGTCGAGGAATACCTGAAGCCGGAAGTCGTGCGGCAGATCGCGCGGCTGGACCTGCGCGCGCAGTTCATCGTCAAGGGCTTCCTCCAGGGGCTCCATGCCAGCCCCTACCAGGGCTTCTCGGTCGAGTTCAGCGAGCACCGCAAGTACGCCCCCGGCGACGACCCGAAGGACATCGACTGGCTCGTCTACGCCAAGACCGACAAGCACTACGTCAAGAAGTTCGAGGCCGAGACCAACATCACCGGCTATCTGGTGGTCGATACCAGCGGCTCGATGGCCTACACCTATCGCCAGCAGCTGTCGAAACTCGACTACTCGATCTCGCTGGCCGCCGCGTTGTGCTGGCTGATGGTCCACCAGCAGGATCCCTGCGGGCTGATGATCTTCGACGAGAAGCTCCACGCGTCGCTGCCGGCCCGCTCGCGGCGGTCGCAGATCGCCCAGGTGCTCTCGGTGCTCTCCAAGGTGAAGCCCTCCGGCAAGACCGACATTGCCCGGAGCCTCGTGCAGGTGGCGGCCATGCTCCGGCACCGGTCGCTGGTGATGGTGTTCAGCGATCTCCTCGCCGACCCGGCGCCGATCCGCGATGCGCTCCTGCGGCTGCGGCACCGGGGGCACGACGTGATCCTGTTCCATGTGCTTGACGAGGCGGAGGTGCGGTTTCCCTTCGAGGGCATGGTGGAGCTGACCGAGCCGGAATCCCGTGACCGGCTCGTGATCGACGCCGACGCCGCCCGCCAGGCCTACGTCGAGAGCGTGGTCGCGTTTCGCGAGGAATACCGGCGGACCTGCTTCCACGCCGGGATCGACTACGTGCCGCTCGACACGAGCATGCAGTTCGACAAGGCGCTGATGGAGTATCTGATCAGCCGGCGCAACAGGTTTTGAGCATGGGCTTGTCGTTCCTTTCGCCGATGCTGCTGGGCGGGGCGGCCCTCGTCGCCGTGCCGATCGTCCTTCATCTGATCATGCGGCGGAAGCCCGTGCCGCACGAGTTCCCCGCCCTGCGGTTCCTCCGCGAGCGGGCCACGGCCACGCGGCGCCGACTGCGGCTGAGCCACATCCTGCTGTTGCTGTTGCGGGTGGCGGCGCTGGCTCTCTTGGCCACGGCCCTGGCCCGGCCGGTGCTCCGGGGGGCCGGCTGGCTGGGGGATCGCGAGGGGCCGGTGGCGGCGGCCTTCGTGTTCGACACGGCGCCACGCATGCTCCTGCGGGAGGCGAACCGCACGCGGCTCGACCAGGCCAAGGTCATGGCGGGCGTGCTGTTCGGCAAACTGCCGGCGGCGAGCAAGGTCGCCGTGCTCGACACGTCCGGCGGGGCGGCGGCGTTTTCGCCCACGGAGGCGGCTGCCGCGGTGCGGATCGAGAAACTGGCCGCCGCCACGCCCGCCGTGCCGCTGTCAGCCGCGATCGCCGACGGTCTGCGGCTCCTCGAGGGGGCCGGCCTCGACCGCCGCGAACTCTACGTGTTCACCGACTGCTCCCGCGGCGCCTGGGACGGCGCGCCGCCGCTCAATCTGGCCGACTCGCATTCCGGCACCGCGGTGCTGTTCGTGGACGTGGCGGCGGCGGCGCCGCAGAACTTCGCCATCGAGGGCATCGATCTCTCCAGCGATCAGCTCCCCGCCGGCACGCCGCTGGCGATCACCGCATCCACCGGCCGCAGCGGGCCGGAAGCGACGCGGGCCGTGGCGGTCGAGGTGCTCGCCCCCGACGGCCACTATGCCCGCCGCGGCGTGAAGCCGCTGGAGTGGAAGCCGGGGATCGCCGGACAGGTGGACTTCGAGGTCGCGGGCCTGGAGCCGGGCCTGCGGCAGGGCCGCGTGATCATCGACGGATCCGACGATCTCGAGGCCGACGACGTGCGCTGGTTCACCGTGGAGGTCGGCGCGCCGGTGCGGGTGATCGTGGCGGCTCCGCCGCCGGCCGCCCGCACCGGCCTGTTCATGATGCAGGCGATCGCGCCCGTGGCCCTGCGCAAGGCGGGCAAGGCGCGGTTCGACGCCACGCTCGTGGACGTGGCGACCCTCGACTCCATGTCATGGGATGCCGCCCGCGGCATCGTCCTGGTCGATCCTCCGCCGCTGCCGCCGCGGACATGGGAGATGCTCGAGCAGTGGACCGCCGCCGGGCGCGGCCTCGTGATCTGGCTTGGGCCCCGGGCCGGCGACCCGGCCCGCTTCAACTCCGCCGCCTCGGCCCGCGTGCTCGGCGGCACGATCGTGCGGGCATGGCGCAGCCCCGACGGCGGCAACTTCCTGGCGCCTGCGGCCCTCGACCATCCGATCCTGGCCGCGTTTCGCAGGGTCGGAGACGAGGTGCCGTGGCAGGATTTTCCCGTCACGCGGCACTGGGAGTTCGCGGCGCGGGCGGTCGGGGCCGACGCGGAGGCCGGGGCGGCGACGGTCGTGGCCGCCTACCGCAACGGGCTCCCGGCCGTTCTCGAGCATCGCCTCGGCCAGGGAACCGTGGTCGTGGTCACCACGCCGGTGTCGCAGGCCGCCGCCGATCCCGACGCCTGGAACACGCTGGCCACGGGCTTCGAGCCCTGGCCCTTCGTGATGCTCGCCAACGAGATGCTGCTGCACGCCATCGACACGGCGGATGACCGCAACCTGATCAGCGGCACGCCCGCCGTGCTGCACCTCGATCGCCGCGACGTGGCCGCCGCCTTCGTGCGGTCGCCGAGCGGCGATGATTTTCCCGCGGCCGTCGATCAGAAGCGGGGCACGATCACGGTCACGGCGACGCGGATTCCGGGCAACTACGCCGTGCGAGCCGGGGGGCAGGGGGGCGGAGTCGCCAAGGGATTCAGTGCGAACCTGCCCGCGGCCGCCACCGACTACGCGCGGCTTCCGCCCGAAACGCTGGCGACGGTGCTCGGCGCCGGCCACCGGCTCGCCCGCACGGAAGCCGACCTCGTCCGCGACGTGAACCTGGAGCGGATCGGGGCCGAGCTCTTCGGTTGGCTGATCCTGCTGGCGGCGGTGGCGATGGCCGCCGACTGGATCGTGGCGAATCGGTTCTACGCGCCGCGCGAGGCCGCGGATGGCACGCCCCGGCCCGCCGAGGTGTTCGCCGAGAAGGCCGCCACGGCGCCGGCGGCCGCCACAGGACCGCCGCCGATTCCCCCGCCCGTGCCCCCGCCGCCGGCCGGGCCGCCTCCCGTGCCGCCGCCGGTGCCCGTTTCCGGAGCCGGCACATGATTGCGACGACGGCCCTGGAAGAAGTGTCGCTGCAGTTCGACCCGGTCGGCTCGTGGCCGCTCGTCGGCCTGGTGGCCGCAGGCTTGGCCGCGGTGCTGCTGGCGGTGCCGCCGGACCGCTCGCGGGTGTCGCGTGGCCGGCTGGCGGCGCTCGTGGTGCTGCGGCTGGCGGCGTTTCTGGCGCTGGTCGCCTGCATGCTCCGGCCGACGCTGGTGGCCGAGACCAAGGCCCGGCAGCAGGGCACGGTGCTGGTGCTCGCCGACGCCTCGGAGAGCATGACCGTGGCCGACGGCCCGAACGGGAGAACCCGCTGGCAGGAGATGACGGGGGCGCTCCAGTCCGCCCGGGACGCGGCCCGCGATCTGACGCGGTCGGGAGACTTCGATCTCTCGTTCTGGCTGTTCGACCGCGAGGTGCGTCCCGTGCCGCCGGCGGCCGACGATCCGTTTCCGCTCGGCGTCTGGCAGGACGGACCGGCGGCCGACGAGACCGCCCTCGGCGCCGCGATCGACGACTGCCTGCGGGTGAACGCCGGGAAGACCCTGGCCGGCGTCGTGGTCTTGAGCGACGGTGCCCAGCACGCCTACGCGCCGCGTGATCTGCCGCCACAGACGGCGGCCCGCCGGCTCGCCGAGACCGGCACGCCGCTGTGGAGCATCACCTTCGGACAGCAGCGCGGCGCCGGACAGGGCCGCGATGCCGCGGTCGTGAACCTAGCGGTGGCCGAGAAGGTGTACGTCAAGAACTCACTCGAAGTGGCCGGCCGTGTGCGGCTCGAAGGAATCGCGGGCGCGGCGGCGGTGAAGCTGCTCGCCGAGAACGACGCCGGGCAGATGGAGGAAGTGGCGCGGACCGCGGTGCGGGCGACGACGCCCGGAGGCGAGGAACCGGTGCGGCTCACGTGGACGCCCAAGAGTGTCGGCGAGCGCAAGCTCGCGCTCGTGGTCGAGCCGCAGGAGGGGGAGGTGATCGTCGCCAACAACGAGCTGTCCACGTTCGTGGAAGTGGTCGATGGCGGCCTGCGGGTGCTGTACCTGGAAGGGGCGCTGCGGGTCGAGCAGCGGTTCCTGCGCCGTGTGCTCGCGTCGAGCCCCGACATGCAAGTGAACTTCCAGTGGATCGACTCCAGCCGCCGCGACCGTTGGCCGGTGGATCTCGGGCGGACGCTCGCCGCCGACCACGACGTGTTTCTCATCGGCGACCTCGACTCCGCGGCGCTGCGGGCCGAAGATTTGCGGACGATCCTCGACAAGGTGAACGCCGGCGCCGGCATCGGCCTGCTCGGCGGCTTCCACGCCTTCGAGGCGGGGGGCTGGGCGTCGTCGGCGCTCGGGCCGCTGGTGCCCTTCGAGGCCGATCGCCTGGCGCGGCAGCCGTTCGACGGGCCGGTCCGTGAGGGCCTGCATCTGCAGGGGAAGGTGCGGATGGTTCCCGACCCGCGGTTTGGGAGCGTGTCGATTCTCCGGCTGGGCAAGAGCGAGCAGGACACCCGGGCGGCCTGGGAGTCGCTGCCGCCGCTCGAGGGCGCGAGCCGGATCGGCCGGCTCACGCCGGCCGCCAAGTCGCTGGCCGGCACTCCCGACGGTCAGCCGCTGCTCGTGGCCCGCGAATACGGCGCAGGACGCGTGCTCGCCTTCGCGGGCGACTCGACCTGGCGGTGGGTGATGCAGGGCGCCGGCGAGCAGCACCGCCGCTTCTGGCGGCAAATGGTCCTCTGGCTGGCGCGGCAGGACGATTCGGATCAGGACGCGCTGTGGGTGCGGCTGGCGCAGCGCCGGATTTCGCCGGGCACGCCGCTGGAGTTCGACACCGGACTGACCAAACCCGACGGCACCGCCGTCGCCGACGTGGCCATGGACGGCACGCTCGTCGCCCCGGGGGGCCAGCGGCGGCCGATCCGCATCGCCCGCCAGGCCGGCGGCTTCTCCGGCGCGATCGTCGACTGTGCCGAGCCGGGCGACTGGACGCTGGTCGTCAGGGCGTTGAAGCCCGGTGATCCGACGCCGCGGGAGCGGTCGGCACGGTTCACGGTCTTCCGCCAGGACCTGGAACTGGCGAACCCACGGGCCAATCCCCTCATCATGCGGCAGCTCGCCGAGGCGACCCCAGGCGGGGTGCGACTGCCCGAGGAGTTGCCGGCGATCTTCGCGGAGCTCGCCGCGCGGCCGGCCGCCTTCGAGACGCGGGAGCAGTGGTCATATTCGCCGTGGGACAAGTGGCCGATGCTGCTGGTGCTCGCGGGTTGCCTGTGCGCGGAATGGTTTCTGCGGAAGCGCTGGGGCCTCGTGTAGGGTGCGGCCCACTCGGTGGTGGGCCGGAGGGGTTGCCCATGCCCCATCGCCGGACGTTCGCTGCGGGCCTCCGGCCCTCCGCTCACTGCGTGTCCGCGGCGCTTCGGCATCCATGCCTTCGCTTGCTTCCACAGCCCGGCTCACGGGGCATGGGCAACCCCTCCTTCTCCGCATGGGTGGCGGTTGTGCCGGGAAACACGGGCTGCGGCGGCCCCTTTTCGTCTATGGGGAGGGAGGGGGGTTTGGTACGGTTCCCGCCCCCGGCCCCCGGCCGGGCGGACGGAGCAGCGCATGCACAAACGACGGGCCATCCGCGAGAAACTCCTCCTCGGCGCGCTGCTGGTCGGCGTGATGGTGGCGGTGCTGTCGGCGTCGAGCTTCCTCGGCGTCTACTCCTATCGCCGGCTCGTCCGCGCGCTCTCCAGCCGGGCGGCCGAACTGCCGCGGGCGAGCGAGCTCGGTGAGTGCGTGGGGCTGCTGCGGCTGTCGCACGCCCGGGCGCTGGCCGACGACACGCGGGGGGGCGATTTCATCGGTCAACTCCCGGTCGCCCACGAAGCGCTCCAGGGGTACTGCGCGGAGCTGCAGGAAGGGGAGATCGAGAACACCCCGTTCGGTGACCGCAGCCGGGAACTCGAAACGACCCAGCACATCGCCGACTGCCTGGCCACCATCGAGGCCCGGGTCCGCATGCCGACCGAGGAAGACGGCTCGGCCGCCGCCTCGATCGCCGGCCGGCGGCAGATGCTGCTCGACGTCGCCCCGCACCTCGACCGGCTTGCGGCACTGACGGCGGAACTGCCCTCGTACCTGCAGGACGGGCTGCACGATCTTTCCCATGAGGTGCGGACCGGCTATCGCACGTTGATCGTCACCACCTGGACCGCGGCCCTGGCCGCGGCCGCCCTGTTGGCGGCGATCGCCGTCCTCACCTACCGCTGGGTGTTCCGCCCCCTGCGGATGCTCGGGCACGGCTCGCGCCGGGTGGCGGCGGGCGACTTCGGCTACCGCATCCACCTCGACACGCGGGACGAGATGGCCGAACTCGCCGAGGCGTTCAACGACATGACCGAGCGGTTCCAGGCGATTCGTGACGACCTCGACCGGCAGGTGCAGTCGCGCACGCGGGAGGTGATCCGCAGCGAGCAGCTGGCGAGCGTCGGTTTCCTGGCCGCCGGCGTGGCCCACGAGATCAATAACCCGCTCGCTTCGATCGCGATGTGTGCCGAGTCGCTGGAGAGCCGGCTGGCTGATCTGGCGCCCGCCGAGGACGATGCCAAGGTCGTGCGGCGGTACCTGGAACTGATCCAGACGGAGGCTTTTCGCTGCAAGGGCATCACCGAGAAACTCCTCGACTTCTCCCGGCTCGGCGAGGTGCGCCGGCAGCCGACGGCCGTCATGCGGCTCGTCACAGACGTCGCCGAGATGCTTCGCCACGTCGGCCGCTTCGCCGGCCGCACGATCGAGACCGAGCCGGGGCCCGACGTGCTGGTGATGGTCAACCCCCAGGAGATCAAGCAGGTCGTGCTCAATCTCCTCGTCAATGCCCTCGATTCGGTCGCGGAGGCGGGCCGCGTCACCGTGGCCGCCCGGCGGAGCGGCGGGGAATGCGTGCTGACCTTCACCGACGATGGCTGCGGCATGACCGACGAGGTGCTGGAGCATCTCTTCGAGCCGTTCTTCACGCGCCGCAAGGCGGGGCAGGGCACGGGGCTGGGCCTGTCGATCGTGCATCGGATCGTCGCCGACCATGGCGGTCGGATCGAGGCGACCAGCGCCGGCCCGGGCCAGGGCTCGACGTTTCGCGTCGCGCTCCCGCTGGCCGACGTGGCCGCGGAGCCGGTTCGGGGCCGCGCGGCCTGACCCATCAGGAAGGGACTTTATGAAGCAGCATGCCAAGACGATGCGAATCCTGTATGCCGACGACGAGACGTCGATCCAGGAGCTGATGCGGATCGAGCTGCCGCGACTCGGGCACGACGCCACGGTTTGCCCGGACGGCCGCACGGCGCTGGCGGCCCTCGATCGCACCTCCTATGACTGCGTGATCGTCGATCTCGACATGCCGGGCGTGGGTGGGCTCGACGTGATCGCCCGCGTCCGCGAGACCGCGCCCGACACCGAGACGGTGATCATCACAGGCAAGTCGTCGATGGAAAGCGCCGTGGCGGCGGTGCGCCAGGGCGTGTTCGACTATCTCACGAAGCCCTGTAAGCTCGCCGACATTCAGGCCGTGCTGGAGCGGGTGCGGAAGAAGCGGGAGCTGACGTCGCGGCTCCGGGCCCTGGAGCGCCGGGTCCGCCGGGCCGAGGGGTCCTCACGACTGGTGGGCCGCTCCGCCGCCCTGGAGCGGGTCCGGCGCCTGATCTCCCGGGTGGCCACGAGCGAGGCGGCCGTGCTCGTGCGGGGGGAGACGGGCACCGGCAAGGAACTCGTGGCCCGCGCCCTCCACGAGGGGAGCAGCCGGTCGGGCGGGCCCCTGGTGGCGGTCAACTGCGGCGCCCTGCCGGAGCATCTCGTGGAGAGCGAGCTCTTCGGGCATCGCAAGGGCGCCTTCACCGGCGCCGACGAGCATCGCGCGGGGCTCTTCGAGGTGGCCGACGGCGGCACGCTGTTTCTCGACGAGATCGGCGAACTGCCGAAGCCGCTGCAGTCGCGGCTCCTGCGGGCGCTGGAGAGCGGCGAGATCCGCCGCGTGGGCGACAACCAGCCGATCACCGTGGATGTGCGGCTGGTGTGCGCGACACACCGGTCGCTCGAGCAGATGGTGGCGGCGGGAGAGTTTCGCGAGGACCTGCTCTTCCGCATCAACACGTTCGAGATTCCGGTGCCGCCACTCCGCGACCGCCGTGAAGATATCCCGGAACTCGTCGAGCACCTGGTGCGCAAGGCCCGCCCCCAGACGCCGGCACAGGCCGTCATTGCCGAGCCGGCGGTCCTCGATGTGCTCGCCGCCCACGAATGGCCGGGCAACATCCGGGAATTGGCCAACGCCATTGAGCATGCGCTCGTGCTTTGCGACGACCTGCCGCTCAAGGTCGAACACCTCCCGGCGCGGCTCGCCGGCCTGGCGCCACGCGCTGAGCAGCCGGCGTCTCCACGCCCCAGCCCCCGCGGCCCCATCAGCCTCCGCGAAATCGAGATGCAGGCTATCCTCGAGGGCCTCGACCGCAACCACGGCAACAAGGTGCGGACCGCTGAGGAGCTCGGCATCAGCCTGAAGACGCTCTACAACAAGCTCCACCAGCTGCAAGAAGCCGATCAAGCCGCCGCCCGGCCCGCTTAATACGCTTCGCACTCGAACCTCGCGCGTGACGCTGGTCGGGGCTGCCCACGCCCCGTCGCCGGACGTTCGCTTCGGCCTTCCGGGCCTCCGCTCTCTCGAGGCTGCCTGCGCTCCGCCGTCCCTGGCTGCGCTGGTCAGCCACGCCGGCTCCTGGGGCATGGGCAACCCCTCCCTGACCGTTGTTGCCCATGAATGGTTCGTGCGCGAGGCTCAAGTGCGAGCCGTGTAACGCCGGTCAGGTCTTTCTGACGACCCCCACGAGCACGCCGAGCACTCGTGCGCTCTTCACGTAAATCGGCTTCATCGAGGAGTTTGCCGGCTGCAGGCGGATCCGGTCTCGCTCGGGAAACCACTGCTTGAGCGTGGCATCGCCGTCTTCGGTCTGGGCCACAACGATATCGCCGGCGTGGGCCGTTTGCTTCTTCTGGATCACGACCCAGTCGCCGTCGGCGATCTGAGCGTCGATCATCGAGTCGCCCATCACCTTGAGCACGAAGTGGTTGTCGCGATTGAAGAGGCTCTCGAAGTCGATTCGCTCCGACTGCTCGTCCGCCGTCCGCAGCGTGCCGGCGGCGACCCAGCCCGCCAACGGCAGGCCACGGAGATGCGCGGGTTCCGCGACGAGCTCGATCGCCCGCGAGATGTTCTTGCCGCGGGTGATCAGCCCCTTCCGCTCCAGCGCCTTGAGATGGCAGACCACGCCGTTGGGTGAGCGGATCTTGAAGGCCTGACCGATCTCGCGGACTGTCGGACCGTAGCCACGGGAATGGATTTTGTCGCGGATGAACGCGTAGATCTCCATTTGCCGCTCCGTCGGCGCCTCGGACGGATCATCCTCTTCAATCGTGTTGAGGCCGAACGGGTTGCGGCTCACGGCGGCGACGGCCGCGGCGGTGCGGCGGGCGGATGGCCGGCCAGAGGCTGCACGGGCGGAGGTGCGGGTGGATGTCTTGCGCTTGGACATGCTTGCCGGGCGGGTGGGCCGCTTCCTGTTACGGGAATGGGGGAAAAGTCTGGACGCCAGTATCCTACTATACGACCGTTCATTTTCAAGAGGGGATGCGGGATTTTTTGCCGGTGTAGGCCTTCGCTACAGTAAAGACTCTCGAAAACCAGCCTCCAGTGGAGTCCTGCCCATGCGTCATGCTCATGCCACACGCGTCGCCGTTCGCCTGATCGCAGCCACCGCCCTCGCCTGGGCGGCCGGCGGCGGCCAGGCAAGAGCCCAGACGGCGGTCGCCGAGCAGGCGGCGCCGGCGGAAGGCGAGCGGCCGGCGAAGCGGAAGTCTTCCGCCACGATCGCCCATGTGCGTCTCGACGGGAGCATGCCGGACGGCGTGGGGCCGGGGGGGCTGCTGTCCGACGTGGCGCCGCACCTGCACCGGATCGTCGAGCGGATCGACAAGGCCGCCCAGGACGCCCGCGTGAAGGGCTTGGTGCTGGCGATCGAGTCGCCGGCCTTGGGCCGGGCGCGGGCTGACGAGGTCCGGGCGGCGATCGCCCGCGTGCGCGCGGCTGGCAAGCCGGTGGCAGCCCACCTGGTGGGCGGTGCGCCGGTGCCATACGAGGTTGCCCTGGCCTGCGACACGATCGCGATGCCCCCCGCGGCCACGCTCGAGATCACGGGCGTAAGAGCGGAGATGATGTTTTTCAAGTCGCTGCTCGACCGGCTCGGCGTCAAGGCCGAGATCCTCCAGGTGGGCGAGTTCAAGGGGGCGGGCGAGCCGCTCACACGCGACTCGATGAGCCCGCAGCTGCGGCGGCAGTACGAGGCCTTCGTCGGCGACCTCTTCGAGCAGTTCGTCGCGCGGGTCGCGGAGCCGCGCAGGCTGTCCGTGGAGAAGGCTCGCGACCTGATCGACACCGGGGTGTTCACGCCCGAGGCCGCCCGGGCCGCGGGACTCATCGACGCCGTGGCCTACGAAGACGAGGTGATCGACGGTCTGGCACAGCGGCTTCGGCTGGAGGAGCCCAAGGTGGCCCGCGATTACGCGGAGCGGAAGATCGATGACGACTTCTCCGGGCTCGGTGGGCTGGTGAAGCTCGCGGAGATGCTCTCGGGTCAGAAGCCCGCGGCGGCCGCAGGCCGGGGCAAGCGGATCGCGATCGTGCACGTGATCGGCGAGATCCGGGAGGGCAAGGGGCGGGACAACCTGCTCGGCGGCGCGGCGGCGGGAGCCGAAACGATCACCAAGGCGGTCCGCGCGGCGGCGAAGGACGAAGCCGTGGCCGCGATCGTGTTGCGGATCGATTCGCCCGGCGGGTCGGCGCTGGCCAGCGACCTGATCTGGCGGGAGGTGAAGCGGGCGGGCAAGCCGGTCGTGGCGAGCCTGTCGGACGTCGCGGCCAGCGGCGGTTATTACATCGCCGTCGCGGCCGACCGGATCGTGGCCGCTCCGGGCTCGCTCACCGGGTCGATCGGCGTGGTCGGCGGGAAGGTGGCCGTGGGGCCCGGGCTGGAAAAGGCCGGCATCCACACCGATGTCGTCAGCAAGGGCCGCAACGCAGGCTGGCTGTCGATGAGCCAGCCCTTCACCGACTCGGAGCGGGAGGCCTTCATGGGCACGATGCAGGACGTCTACCGCCTCTTCACCACGAAGGTGGCCGCCGGGCGGAAACTCGACCTCGAGAAGGTGAAGGCGCTGGCCGAGGGCCGCGTGTTCACCGGCAAGATGGCCAAGGAGGCCGGGCTCGTCGACCGCCTCGGCACGCTCGATGACGCCATCGACGAGGCGCGGAAGCTCGCCGGTATCGCCGCCGATGAGCCGCTCGACCGCCTGCTCTTGCCGGAGCCGCGCGGGCTGTTCGAGGATCTGTTCGGGGCGACGGCGGGGGGCGGCCCGGTGGCGCAAGCGGCGTCGGCGACGGCTCTCGTCCCTGCGGCCCGGTCGCTGATCAGGGCGCGGATCGCCGACTTTCCCGTCCTGACGGCGCTTGCCGGCGAAGCGGATGCCCTCGAGCTGCTCGTCACCGGCCGCCCGCTGTTCATGCTCCCGGCCCGGATCACGGTGCGGTGATGGCGCCGGGTGCGGTGTGCGCGACGGCCACCGATCCATGAAGCTCCGGCGGAAGCCGGGGGACGTGGCACACGCGAACCTGCGGCGTCGTGCCGCAGTTCGCTTGGCGGGCCGCCGGCTCAACCCGGCCCTCCGGCCTGGCCGTCACAGATGAGTCCCGCGCGGCATGCATCCAAGAAGCCCCCGGCGGAAGCCGGGGACTCCGGGTAGTAAGCAGCCCTGCGTGCCATGCGATGCCGGTTTGAGCCGGGGAAGCATGAGCGGTCGTTTGGCATGGACGGCGGGGTGGTTTTCGGTCCCGGAGTCCCCGGGCTTCCGCCCGGGGACTCTTGGGCAGGCGAGACGTCGCAGGGAGGCGACTTGCTGCGAAGCAGGCCTGCTAGCGAAATGGCCAGGGATGGCATTTCGCGCCGTAGCAGGCATTTCGCCTGGTTCTACCAGGCGAGCGGTCGCAGGAGGCGACACGGGCTGCGAAGCAGCCCCTCTAGCGAAATGGCCAGGGATGGCATTTCGCGCCGTAGCAGGCATTTCGCCTGGTTCTACCAGGCGAAATGCGCGAAGGCCTTGTTCGCGTCTGCCATGCGGTGGACGTTATCGCGCTTCGTCACCGCGGCGCCCTCGCGCTTGTAGGCGGCGATGATCTCCTCAGCCAGCTTCTCGTGAGTGCCGCGGCCCTTCTTCTCACGGACGGCCTGAAGCATCCAGCGGATCGCCAGCGACTGCTGGCGATTGCGGTTGACCTGCATCGGCACCTGGTAGGCGGCACCACCGACCCGCTTCGAGCGAACTTCGACGGCCGGCTTCACGTTCTCGATGGCCCGGTTGAAGATCTCGATCGGCTCGGCGTCGCTGATCTTCTTGGCGACGATGTCCATCGCCTTGTAGAAGAGATTCTGCGCCACGCTCTTCTTGCCGTCTTCCATCAGGCAGTTGATGAACTTGCTGGCGAGGAGGGACCCGTAACGCGGGTCGGGGCGGAGTTGTTCGCGGCTGGCGGTGATGTTTCCCATGGTCGTGGTCTTTCGAGGTTAACCCTTCTTGGCGCCGTAGAGGCTGCGAGACTGCTTGCGGCCCTGCACGCCGAGCGTGTCGAGCGCGCCGCGGATGATGTGGTAACGCACGCCCGGCAGGTCGCGGACTCGGCCGCCACGGACGAGCACGATCGAGTGCTCCTGGAGGTTGTGCCCCTCGCCGGGAATGTAGACGGTGACTTCCTTCTGGTTCGACAGCCGCACGCGGGCGATCTTCCGCAGTGCGGAGTTCGGCTTCTTCGGCGTCATCGTGCGGACCTGGAGGCAGACGCCCCGCTTCTGCGGGCAGCGGTCGAGCACGGGCGACTTCGAGAACTTCCGCTTCGGGCGGCGGCGGCTGCGGACGAGCTGGCTGATCGTGGGCATGGGAGGTCCGGGGTCTGGTGCGGCAAAATCGCGAGCCCTGAAAGATAGCCGACGCCCGCTGCCGCCGGAAGGCGCCTGGTAAAAATTCTCGTTTCAGGCCGCTTCGGGGCACCAAACCTCGCCCCGTCCCCCCGCCAGTAGGTCGCCGTGCCACTGTCGCCAGCGGCCGGGCGGGGCGGCGGCGATGCCGGCGGCGGCCAGCCGCCGCAGCAGGAGCGGCAGAAAGGTGGGCGTCCATGCCGCCCCCTTGGTGAACGTCGGCGGGAGCCTGGGAGTCGAGCCGAGGGCGACCAACGACCCGCGGCGCATGCCGGCGGCCGGGTGGGCGCCGACCGCCCCGGCGACGACGACGGTGCCGGCCCGCATCTCGAAGGCTGCGCCAGCGCCGCAGCCGCCGCCGATGGCGAGCACGCCGCGCCGCATCCGGGCGCCCGCGAGGCCGCCGGCATCGCCCGCCACGATCACCATCCCGCCGCGCATGCCGAGCGGGCTGCCGGGCAGGGCGGCCGCGGCGTTGTCGCCACACCGGCCGCCCACATGCACGGCGCCGCCGGTCATCTCGCAGGCCAGCCAGTCGCCCGCCGAGCCGGTCACGGCGAGCGTGCCGCCCGACATGCCTTCGCCCGCGTGCCGGCCGACGTCGCCGACGACGTCGATGCGGCCGGTGGTGAGGCCCGCCCCGACGCGATGCACCCGCGAGAAGTCACCGCGGCACTCGATGCGGTCGTCGTTCCCGGCCCCGCTGACGGCGAACAGTTCGCCGAGCTCGCAGCGCCGGCCGTCGGCCGCGATCGGCAGGCGGCAGATCTCCACCGCGGCCAGACCACGGACCCGGTCGGGCAGGAGGCCGGCGAGATCGACCGCCAGCGGTCCGCCGGGCGCGGCGTGAGGCACGAGGACGAGTGGCATGGAAGCTGGATCCGAAGAACGACGGTGGCCGCGGGGCACGATCGCGCCCCGCGGCCACACGACATCATACGGCTCCCATTCGGCTTTCGTGGAGCGCCGCCCCTGCGGTTCACCTGCCCGCCTGCAAGTGTCCTGGAAACGCCTCGTCTGGCTGCCGCCCTCACTTGGCCAGCACGGGCACCTTCCTGGAGGCACTGCTGGGCGACTTCGTCAGCTCGACGGTGAGCACGCCTTTGTCGTAGCGGGCGGTCACCTTTGCCGGATCCACGGTCTCGGGCAGCGGGATCGCCCGGCTGAAGGAGCCGTAGTGGCTCTCGCGATGCGTCCAGCCCTCGCTGCTCTCCTCCTTTTCCGACTTCTTCTCGCCGGAGATCACGAGCCGGTCCTCCGAGACGCTGACATCCACGTCCTGGGGGGCGATCCCCGGCAGTTCGGCCCGCACGTGGATCTGCTTGTCGGTCTCGGACATGTCGATCGCCGGCAGCCACTGCCCCGGCTCGATCGTCTCGAACCAGCCGGGCATCGCCAGCGGGCGGGAGAAGAAGCCCTCGAAGAGGCGGTTCATCTCGTTGCGGAAGTCGGTCAGCGTGGCCATGGTGCCCGGCTCCATGCCGCTCGCGCGCTTCGTGCGAAAAGGAATCAGGCTCATCACATCGCTCCTTTTCTCGAATCAAAGGGAAGGGAAACACAGGATCATCGCCGTGCGACGGGCGTTCGGACCGCGAGCGGCGGCCCGAACGCCCGCGAGTGCCGTGGCTCACGCCGAGCGCACCGCGACCTTGCGCGGACGGACCGCCGCCAGCCGGGGGACGCGAATCGTGAGCACGCCGCGGCGGTAGTCGGCCGTGATCAGCGAAGCGTCGAACCCTTCGCCGAGCCGGAATGACCGACGGTAGTCGCCGACGCCGTACTCACGCCGCAGCATGGCGCCGGGGAGTTCACGCGGCGGCACGGCCGCCTGGACCGCCAGCACGCCGTCCTCGAACGTCACGTCGATACCGTCCGGCTGCGCGCCCGGCACGTCGCAGACGAGCAGCACTTCCGCGCCGAGGTCGCAGATGTCGACGGTGGGTTGAAATGTCAGGCCCGGCTCCGCCGCCGTGGGTGAAGGGGGCGCCGAGGGACCGTTGGTGGTGACCATGGGATCGTCTCCGGGGGTGATGCACAGGGTATGGCTGACAGAAAACCGCGGGCGGACGTCACGACGTCCGCACCTCGACCTTGCGGGGCTGGCACTGCGGCGCCTTCGGGCAGGTCACCGTCAGCACGCCGTTGACGAGCCGGGCTTCGACCCGGCCGGCATCGACGGCCATCGGCAGCGCGATCCGCCGCTCGAACGCACCGGTGCCCCGCTCGCGGCGGTGCCAGGTGACCGACGGCTTCCGCTCGCCGTCGCCGGCCCCGGTCTCCGGGGCGGCGCACTCGGGGCGCGAGCCCTTGAGGACCAGTTCGTCATCGGCGACGGAGATGTCGACGTCGCCGGCGTCGAGCCCGGGCAGTTCAGCCTCGAGGGTGATGGCGTCATCGGTCTCGCGAACGTTCACCGCCGGAAACGGGCCTGGCGCCGGCCGGGCGGACCAGCGCTGCAGCGGTGGCGCGGTGGCGATCGTGTTCCACACGCGATCGAGTTCATCCCGCAGTTCCTCGAACTGGGGCGCGAGGTGCAAGGGAAAGCCGGCGCGAAACGGAGGCATGACGAAGGCTCCTTCGGGTGGTGGTGTGGTTTGGCACCGTCCCTGGAGCGGATGACTCGTGGCGCGGACGAATCATTCGCGGGCACGACGCCAAAAAACAAATCGAACCGACATCCGGGCGAGGAAAGCAAAGTGCGTGCCGAAGGTGCGTGGACGCCCGAACACGTGTCGAAGGTCGTGCCGCGGGCCTGAAATCCGTCGGTTCTGTGCCGCGCGGCGCGAAAGTCTTGCGGTTGCCCGGGTCGTGCGGTCTGTCAGCCTGGCAGTCAGTGGTTTTCAGGCTGCCGCGCGGCTACCGGACGGTTGTGGGGGGCGGGGCATTTCCTATACTGCCGGCCCTCGCCGAAAGGACTCGCATGAGATTCACCCTCCTCGACCGCGTCGTCGCAATCGAACCGGGCAAGAGCATCACGGCGATCAAGAACGTGTCGCTGGCGGAGGAATACCTGGCGGACCACTTTCCGCGGTTTCCCGTGCTCCCGGGCGTGTTCATGCTCGAGGCGATGACCCAGGCGGCCGCTTGGACGATCCGGCTCGGTGAGGATTTCGCCCATTCGATCGTCGTGCTCCGCGCCGCTCGAAATGTGAAGTACGGCGACTTCGTCGAGCCGGGGAAAACGCTCACGGTCACCGCGGAGGTGCTCGCGCAGGACGAACGGACGACGAAGATCAAGGCGAGTGGCTCCGTCGGCGACCGGACGAGCCTCACCGCCCGACTGGTGCTCGAGCGATACAATCTCGCCGATACGCGGCCGCACGGGGCGGCCCTCGACGCCCGGGTGCGGGCGGAGATGCGGCGGCTGTGGTCGCTCCTGTACCCGCCCGGCCGCTCCGGCGCTCCCCGGGCCGCGTTGTATGGGGCCCCCGTGGTGCCTGCGGGGTCCGCTGGGCAGCCGGTCGCGGTGGGGTGATAGGCCGGCCGATTCGGCCGTCGGCAGCCCTCGCGGCAGACGTTTCCGCCGCGTCAGGCGGAAAAATGGCCGATTCGGGTTCCCATGGGGACGGGCTGGTATTACAACCTTCCCTAGTTGCCCCTCGTTTCCATCCCTCGTTTGAAGGTGAAGAGTCGATGCCGTCACGCGACGAAATTTTTGAGAAGGTGAAGACAGCGCTGGTCGATGCCCTGGGGGTGGATGAGGAGGACGTCTCCCCGGCCGCCACCATGGTGGGCGACCTCGGCGCGGAGTCGATCGACTTCCTCGACATCGTGTTCCGGCTCGAAAAGGCCTTCGGCATCAAGATCTCCCGTGGCGAATTGTTCCCGGAAGACGTGCTCTCGAGCACCGATTTCGTGACCAACGGCAAGGTCAATGCGGCCGGCATCGCGGCTCTCAAGGCCCGGATGCCCTTCGCGGACCTGGCCAAGTTCGAGGCCAACCCCAGCGTGCAGAACTTCGCCAACACGCTCACGGTGGAGGACATGGTTCGGTACGTCGAGAGCAAGCTGGCGGCCTGACGGCCGGCCGACGTCGCCGCGACCACTCACCGAGGACGGCCCCGCGCCGCAATCCACCCATGCGCTGGTTCTGGATCGATCGCTTTGACGAGTTCGTTCGCGGCAAGCACGCCACGGCCGTGAAGAACGTTTCGCTCGCCGAGGAACACCTGCACGACCATTTCCCGGGGGCGGCGCTGATGCCGAACTCGCTGATCGTCGAGGGCATGGCCCAGACGGCGGGCCTGCTGGTGGCCGACGCCATCGACTTCAACCGCCGGGTCGTGCTGGCGAAGGTGGCGGCCGCGGAATTCCATTTCGACGCGGTGCCCGGCGATTCGATCCGCTTCCACGCCGAAGTGCTCGACCTCAAGCCGACGGGGTCGCTGACGAAGGTCCGGAGCACGGTGGGCGACAAGGTGCAGGGCGAGGCCGAACTGTTCTTTGCCCACCTCGAGCCCGGCGAGGGCGTGCCTCAGCTCTTCGAGCCGCACGAACTGCTCCGCTGGCTCGACCAGATGCACATCTACGACGTCGGTCGCGACGAGGCCGGCCAGCCGCTGGCGCGGCCCGATTGGTGACAGGGGAGGATCGCTGATGGCGGCCGGCAGACGCAGGGTGGTGGTGACGGGCATCGGCTGCATCACGCCGCTGGGCGTTCGCGTGGAGCAATTGTGGAAGAACCTCGTCGCCGGCGCCTCCGGCGTGGGGCTGACGACCGTCTTCGACGCCTCCAAGTTTCCCACCAAGATCGCCGCCGAGGTCCGCGGCTGGGACATCGCCGACGAGGGGCAGGACGCGAAACTCTGGCACTTCTGCGGCCGGCACACGCGGTTCGCGGCCGGCGCGGCGCTCCAGGCCATGCACGACGCCGGCCTCCCGCAGGGGCTGCCCGCCGATCCGACGCGGCTCGGCGTGTATCTCGGCAGCGGCGAGGGGCAGCAGGACTTCGACTCTTTCACCAGCATGATGATGGCGGCGATCGAGGGCGACACGCTCGACGTCGCCAAGTTCACGAAGCTCGGCCTGGAGACCCTCCATCCGCTCTCCGAGGTGGAGCAGGAGCCCAACATGCCGGCCGGGCATCTGGCCGGCATGTTCGACGCCCAGGGGCCGAATCTGAACTGCCTCACCGCCTGCGCCGCCTCCAGCCAGGCGATCGGTGAGGCGGTGGAGATCGTGCGCCGGGGCGAGGCCGACGTGATGCTCTCCGGCGGCACCCACAGCATGATCCACCCCTTCGGCGTCACCGGTTTCAACCTGCTCACGGCGTTGTCGACGCGGAACGACGAGCCCACGCGGGCCAGCCGGCCGTTCGACAACGACCGCGACGGTTTCGTGCTCGGCGAGGGGGCGGCGATGGTGGTCCTCGAAGAGCTCGAGCACGCGAAGCGGCGGGGCGCGAAGATCCACGGCGAGGTGATCGGCTACGGCTCCACCGCCGACGCCTACCGCATCACCGACACTCATCCCGAGGGCCGCGGCGCCGCCGCCTGCATCACCATGGCATTGCAGGATGCCGGCCTCGGCATCGACGGCATCGACTACGTGAACGCGCACGGCACGAGCACCGACGTCAACGACAAGGTGGAGACGCTGGCCATCAAGAAGGTGTTCGGCGAGCGGGCCTACAAGATCCCGGTCTCCAGCACGAAGAGCATGATGGGCCATCTGATTGCCGCGGCGGGGGCCACGGAACTGATCGTCTGCCTGCTGGCGATCCGCGATGGGATCCTGCCGCCGACGATCAATTACGAAACGCCCGACCCAAATTGCGACCTCGACTACGTGCCCAACAAGGCCCGCGAGGGGAAGTGCGACCGCGCCCTCTCCAACAGCTTCGGGTTCGGGGGCCAGAACATCTCGCTCATCGTCAGCCGCTTCCGCGACTGACGATGGCGGGCCCGCACGGCCATCCATGGCCCGTACGGGCCCGCCATCGGCCTGCCCAAAGCGCCCATTTTCGCGGCCGCAGGGTTTTCTCAATCGGCGCGCGTGGCACGACCGATACCAACGGACACAGCGGACGACTGCTCGCCGACGTGTGTCGGTGGCCGGCGGCCCGCCCATCGGGAACCCCGCCCATGACCACGCTTCAGCACAGCTTCGCCTTGGCCGTCGTGGCCGCCGTGATCGGCACGTCGAGCGGCTGTTCGATCATCGACCGCCTCTTCCTGCTGAACGCAGACGGCCCCTACGCCCACCAGGCCCAGCACGTCGGCGGCCGGGGCCGCGGCGGCAACTGCCAGCCCGGCGAGTGTGAGGACGGTTCCTGCCCCTCCGGCGCGTGCCAGGAGTGCGAAGGGGGCGTGTGCCACCCGCCGCACGCGGGCCGCTACGGCGGGCTCGCCAAGCACCATCTTTCGCCCGCGGAGAAGGCGGCGCTGGCCGGCTCCGACTACGGCGCCAGCGGTCCCGCCGGGCCGCCCACCGGTGCCGTCGCCTATCCGTATTACACGACCCGCGGCCCGCGCGACTTCCTGGCGAAGAACCCGCCCTCGATCGGGCCGCAGTGAGGGTGACACGGTCCCGTGACGCGCGCTGCCAGGCGTGCGCATGGGGCGTGGGGTGCGCTCGAGTCGCTGCGCAAGCCTGGAGGTTTGCGCCACGAGGCGGCTTGGCCACCGAGTTGGTCGCGGCCGGCAGCGGCGTTAGTCTGTGCGGCCTGACCGCCACGCGTCATTTTCGGAGTCGCCACCCATGGGTTCATCCTCGTCCGGCGGCCTGACCGCCTCGGGCCGCCTTTCGGTGACGGGGTGGCTCGTCTGCGCGATCGCCGCCATCGGCTTCGCGTTCGACATCTACGAGCTGCTGATGCTGCCGCTGGTGATCAAGCCGGCGATTCAGGAACTCGCGAAGGCTGACGTGGCCGCACTCGTGGCCGGGGGCATGGCCCAGGGCGATGCCTTGGCCCTGTGGAGCCCCGGCGGGAAGAGTTACGTCGGCTGGGCCCGGACGCTGTTCTTCGTGCCGGCGATCGCCGGCGGCGCGTTCGGGCTCCTCGGTGGCTACCTCACCGACCTGTTGGGCCGGCGCCGCGTGCTCACCTTCAGCATCCTGCTGTACGCGTTCGCCGCCCTGGCCGCCGGCTTCTCCACCACGCTGCCGCAACTGCTCTTTTTCCGCTGCCTGGTGTTCATCGGCGTGTGCGTGGAGTTCGTGGCCGCCGTCGCCTGGCTGGCGGAGTTGTTCCCCGATCCCCGTCGGCGGGAGCAGGTGCTGGGCTGGACGCAGGCCTTCTCGTCGCTCGGCGGGCTGCTCGTCGGCATGGCCAACATCCTCGCCGCCCGGTTCGCCGATCTCCTGCCGGCGATCCACGGCGGCCACGACGCCTGGCGGTACACGCTCATTTCGGGCGTCATCCCCGCGCTGCCGCTGATCCTCATCCGCCCGTTCCTGCCGGAGAGCCCGGTGTGGGCGGAAAAGAAGGCGGCCGGCACGCTCAAACGGCCGAGCATCCGCGCGCTCTTCAGCCCGGCCCTCGTGCGGACGACGGTCGTGACCACGCTCGTGTTCGCGGCCAGTTACGGGATCGCCTTCGGCGCGATCCAGCAGCTGCCGCAGATCCTCGGCGGCCCCAAGGGGCACGCGGCGATCCTCGCCACCGCGAAGGCGGCGCAGGAGCGGGCCGCCGCGGCGCATCGGGAGGCGGTGCAGCAGGCCCAGGCCGCGGGGCGGCCCGAACCCAAGGCCCCGAACCTCAAGGGCGTCGCCGGCAACGCCACCGACGAGGCCGTGGCGCAGGTCACGCTCTTCCAGGAGGTCGGCGGCCTCGTGGGCCGCGTGCTGCTGGCCTTCGCGGCGGTGCGGATCGCCAGCCGCCGCACGCTGCTGCGAATCTTCCAGTGGCCGGCGCTGCTCGTGGTGCCGGCCCTCTTCTGGTGGATCTCCACGCAGCTGGGCAACGCCGGGTCGCTGTCCTTCATCAAGGCCGGGATCTTTGTGGCGGGACTGCTCACCGTCGCGCAGTTTTCGTTCTGGGGCAATTACATCCCGCTCGTGTTTCCGACTCACCTCCGCGGCACGGGCGAGAGCTTCGCGGCCAACATCGGCGGCCGGGTGCTGGGCACCGCCGCCGCCTGGCTGACGCTCACGTTCGCCGCGGCCACGCCCCCCGATCCGGTGCGCATCGCGCTGGTCGGCGCGGCGGTCGCGGGCGGCTACGCCCTCCTGGGGGCGATCCTCACCCGCTGGCTGCCCGAGCCGGGGGCGACGGTCGAGCATTGATTCATGCCGGCGCCCGGGCCGTCACTCGACGAGCGTGCGTGGCGCCTTCGGGGCGTCGTCGGGGAGCGTGGGCACCGTCCAGATCACGTACACGCCCACGGCGACGGCGGCGAGAAACACGTAGCGCAGTGTCCAGTGCAGGCTGTTGAGCAGGAGGCTCACGGCCACCACGGCCAGCACCATCGCCAACGCCCGATACTTCAGCCCGCGGCGGATCCCGTGGTAGTGCTGCCAGTCGTCGAGCGTGGGCCCGAAGGTCTTGGAGCGGTGCAGCCAGGCGTGGATGCGGGGTGACCCGCGATAAAAGCACCAGCTCGCCGCCAGCACGAACGGCGTGCAGGGAATCATCGGCAGCACCGCCCCGATCACCGCCAGGCCGAGGCAGGCCCAGCCACCCGCGACGTAGAGGAAGCTCCGCAGCGGGTCGGTGACCGGGCGGAGATGCCCGGCCGGCGACGAGTCGGGGGCACGGTAGGGATTCGGTTCCATGGCACGGTGGCCGGGGACGGCATGCAGACGGACCGTGGGGATTCTACCAGCGCCGATTTTGCCGTATGCTCTCGGCCGCCGCAGGTCGCGCGGCCCCCGCCTCAATCTGCTCCCGGAGAACCCCGTTCCATGCCGCTCGTCCCGATGCGCATCCTGCTCGACCATGCCGCCGAACACGGCTACGGCCTCGCCGCGTTCAACGTCAACAACATGGAGCAGATCCAGTCGATCATGGAGGCGGCGAAGGAGACCGACTCGCCCGTCATCGTCCAGGCCTCGCGGGGCGCCCGCAGCTACAGTCAGGACAACTACCTCCGCCACCTGATGCTCGCCGCGGCCGAACTCTATCCGGCGATCCCGATCGCCATGCATCAGGATCACGGCAACTCACCCGCCACCTGCCAGAGTGCCATCGACCACGGCTTCACGAGCGTGATGATGGACGGCTCGCTGAAGGAGGACGGCAAGACGCCTGCCGACTTCGACTACAACGCCAAGGTGACGAAGGAGGTGGTCACGCTCGCCCACCGGCAGGGCGTGTCGGTCGAGGGCGAACTGGGCTGCCTGGGGTCGCTGGAGAGCGGCGAGGGCGAGGCCGAGGACGGCCACGGTGCCAGCGGCAAACTTTCGCATGACCAGCTGCTGACCGATCCGGACGAGGCGGCCCGGTTTGTCGCGGCCACGGGGGTCGACGCGCTGGCCGTGGCGATCGGCACCAGCCACGGCGCCTACAAGTTCACCCGCAAGCCCGACGGCGACGTGCTCGCCATGAAGCGGATCGAGGAGATCCACGCCAAGCTCCCGAACTGCCATCTCGTGATGCACGGCTCGTCGAGCGTGCCGCAGGAACTCCAGGACATCATCAACACGTATGGCGGCAAGATGCCGCAGACCTGGGGCGTGCCCGTCGAGGAGATCCAGAAGGGCATCAAGCACGGCGTGCGGAAGATCAACGTCGACACCGACTGTCGGATGGCGATCACCGGCGCGATCCGCAAGGTGCTCGCCGAGGCGCCCGAGAAGTTCGACCCGCGCGACTACCTCAAGCCCTCCCGCGAGGCGATGAAGAAGGTGTGCGCGGAGCGGATGGTGCAGTTCGGCCAGGCCGGCAACGCCGGCAAGGTGAAGTGCATCACGCTCGCCGAAATGGCCGCCCGCTACGGTCGCGGCTGACGCCGGGCCGCGGAAAAACCAGCGTTGCGACGCTTGCCCAGTCGGCCTATAGTCCCGCCCCCTGCGGCGCGGACCGCGCGGCCCGACTCCCCGGCGGATGGCGAGCGATGCAAGCGATGAGCGACGGCGACGTGCTGAATCACGGCCGGGAGATTCTCCGCGCCGAGGCCGAGGCCGTGATGCGGGCGGCCGAGGCGCTCGATGCGAGTTTTTCGCGGGCGGTGCGCGTCGTCGAAAGCTGCACCGGCAGCGTTGTCGTGACCGGCATCGGCAAGGCCGGCCTCGTGGCCCGCAAGATCTCGGCCACGCTCGCCTCCACCGGCACCCCGAGCCACTTTCTCCACCCGGCCGAGGCGCTGCATGGGGACCTCGGCGCCCTGCGCCGCGACGACGTCGTGCTCGCCCTGTCGCAGTCGGGGGAGACGGAGGAGATCACGCGGCTCCTGCCGCACATCGCCGCCCGCGGCATCCGCATCGTGGCGCTCACCGGCCGGCCCGAAAGCACGCTCGGCCGCGCCGCTGACGTGGTGGTGGCCACGGGGCCGGTCCGCGAGGCCGGCACGCTCGGCCTCGCCCCGAGCACGAGCACGTCGCTGATGCTCGCCCTTGGCGACGCCTTGGCGCTGGTGACCAGCAGCCTCCGCCGGTTCACGCCTGAGGACTTCGCCGCCCGGCATCCCGGCGGCAGCCTGGGCCGGCAACTGATGCTCGTGGAGGACGCGATGCGGCCCCTGCGGGAGTGTCGCGTGGCCGCGCCCGCAGACACCGTCCGCGCGGTCTTCGCCCGGCCGCTGCCCGCCCGCCGCACCGGCGCGGTGATGATCATCGACGAGGCCGGCGTGCTGGCCGGGCTCTTCACCGACAGCGACCTGGCCCGGCTCTTCGAGCGGCGGGCCGACGCCGCGCTCGACGAGCCGATCGGTCGCGTCATGACCGCGCGGCCCACGACCGTGACCGTCGGCACGCGGCTCCGGGACGCCGTCGCGGTGCTCGAGTCCCGACGGTTGAGCGAGTTGCCCGTGCTCGGTGGCGACGGCCGGCCCCGGGGCCTGCTCGACATCGTCGATCTCGTCGGGCTCGTGCCCCCGGAGGCCGTGTCCACGCCGCGCATCGGCACCGTCGCCGCCTGAACCAACTCCCCGCCATGCCTGAACCAGCCGACCTCGACAGCCGCCTCGCCCGCGTGCAGCTCCTGTTGCTCGACGTGGACGGCGTCCTCACCGACGGCGGCGTGACCTGGAGCAACGACGGCGTCGAGCAGAAGACGTTCAACATCCGCGACGGGCTGGGACTGCGGCTCTGGCAGCGGGCCGGCTGCCGGGCCGGGATCGTGACCGGCCGCTCGAGCCGGATCGTGCAGGTGCGGGCGGAAGAACTCGGCATCGGCATCGTCCGGCAGGGGGTCGAGGACAAGCTCGAGGTCGCCGCCGCGATCGTGGCGGAATGCGGGCTCGCGTGGGAGCAGACCGCATTCATCGGCGACGACCTGCCCGACCTGCCCGTGGTGCTCCGCTGCGGCGTCGGCGCCGCCGTGGCCGACGCCTGCCCGGAACTGATCGCGGCCGCGGATCTCGTCACCCGGCTGCCCGGCGGCCGCGGGGCGGTGCGGGAGCTGATCGAGCGGCTGCTCGGTGCCCGGGGCGGCTGGGCGCCGATCGTTGCCCGCTACGCCACGGCCCGGTCCTGACGGCCGTCACCGGGATCACGGACTGACCGATGGAACATCGCCTGGGACGCACGCTGCGGGTCTTCCTCGTCGTGCTCGCGGCGGCCGGCTTCTACCGGCTGGCCGTGGTGCCCTGGGTCGAGCCGAAGGTGCGGGACGCCGCCTCCGTTCCGGAGATGACGCCCGAGGAGGCGGCGGCCATCCGGGCCCGCGCCGACCGGCGGCTGGCAGCACTGGGCGACGTGTTCCCGCCCGGCGCCTGGGAGCGTGACGACCCGATCATGCTGGAGAGCCGCCAGATGCGGCTGCTTTTCAAGGACTACCACTCGCTGCCCGACGGCCGGGTGCACCTCGTGCCCTGCACGCTCGTCGTGCTCCCCGACCGCAATCGCCTGGCCGCCGGCGAAGGGGCGGGCCGCACGCTCGTGCTGCGGGCGCCGCAGGGGGCGGCGCTGGAGTTCGACGAGCCGCTCGACCTGAAGCAGGGCCGGCTCGCGAAACTCATCGGCGGCAGCCTGCGCGGCCAGGTGACGATCCGGGGCACGCCCACGGCGCCGGGCGCCGAAGACGACATCGAGATCGTCACCCGTGACGTCGAGCTCGACGAACTGGAGGTGCGCACGAGCGAGATGGTGCAGTTTCGCTACGGCCGGTCGAGCGGCAGCGGCCGTGCGCTCGTCGCCCGGCTCCGGCCCCGCCAGGCGAATCCGGACGGCAAGTCCGGCGATCACGGCCCGAACATCGGCGGCGTGGACTCGATCCGCATCGACCGCGACGTGCGGATGCGGCTCGAGGGGCTGGCCGGCGGGCTGCTGCCAGGCCGGCGCGATGAGCCCCAGCCGCCGGCGGGCGGGCCGGCCGCGGCGGACGCGGGGCCGCCACCGGTGCACGTCAGCTGCCGCGGCAGCCTGTGCCTCAATGTTGCGGCCAACGTGATCACGCTCGAGGATCGCGTGGACGTGGTGCGGGCGGCACTGGACGGGGCGACCGACCAGCTCGCCTGCGACCTGCTGGCCATCCTCCTCGCGCGGCGCGAGTCCGGCGTCGCGGCGCCGGCGGCCGGGACCGGCCGGGGCGGCCTCGAGCCCGTCGAGATTCAGGCCAAGGGCCTGCCCGTCGTGGCCAAGAGCAGCGGTGCGGGGCTCGAGGCCCGCGCCGAGCGACTGGGCTACGAGATCGCGACGCGGCGCATCCTTCTCGACGGCGAGCAGCCGGTGTCGCTCGTCGCCAAGGGCACCGAAATGGAGGCCCGGAAGATCGACTACTGTCCCGGCCCTCCCGGTGATCCGGGATCGCTGATGGCCGTCGGTCCCGGCTGGATCAAGACGCACACTGACAAGTCGCCTCCGGCACGGGCCTCGTGGCAGCAGTGGCTGCGGATGCGGCCCGACGGCGAAGGGCACGTGGTCTCGATCGCCGGAAACGCCACGGTGGCGGTCGAGACTCGCGGACGGTTGAACAGTGCGGAGATGCACCTCTGGCTCGACGTGGTGAAGGACGCCGCGGCCGCACCCCAGCCGGCCCCCTCCGCGGGCCCGGATCTGTCCCGCGTGCGGCCGTCCCGGATGCTCGCCCGCGGCCTCGTGGAGGCCGATGCACCGCAGGTCGCGGCCCGCACGGATCGCCTCGAACTGTGGTTCCGCACCGAGCCCGCGGCCGCACCGCTCAACGCGGCCGGGGCGGCACCGGCACCGGCCAACGCCAGCGCAGCCCCCGGGCCGATCACGCCCGCCGCGCCGGTCGCCCAGCCCGCCGCGCCGGATCGCAAACTCGCCGTCCAGGCCGGGCTCGTCCGCGGCCTCGTCGTGATGTCGGCCGCGGGCAGCCGCCTCGAGGACATGTCGATGGAAGGACAGGTGCACCTCGTGGAGCAGCCGGCCGCCGGCGCCGCCGCCGAACCGGGCGTCGAGATCCTCGGGGACCAGCTGCAACTCTCCCGCGCGGAGCGGTTCGACGCGCGGGCGGTGGTGTCGGGCCGCCCCGCCAAGGTGCGTGGCAGGGGGCTCGATCTGGAGGGGCCGCTGGTCGAGTTCGACCGCGGCCGCAACCGGCTGACCGTCGATGGTGCGGGCAAGCTCGCGCTGCCCCTGGCACAGGGCGGCAGCGGGCTGGAGGCGTTTGGCATCGCCGGCCCGACCCGGCCGGTTGCCGGGCCGCCGGGCCGGCTCGACGTCACCTGGCATGGGCGGCTCGACTTCGACGGGCTCACCGCGCGGTTCGTGGATCAGGTCGTCGCCAAGACGGACGCCACGACGGTGCAGGCGGGTGCCATCGACGTCGTGTTCGACAAGCCCTTCCAGTTCGGCGCTGCTCCACGCGGCGGGCCTCAGCCCGACGTGGTGCGGGTCGCCTGCGGAAGCAAGGTGCGCATCGAGAGCCGCGCGACGCAGGCGGACGGCGGCAAGTCGATCGAGCAGTTGTTCGTCCGCGACCTCGTCGTCGACCGCGTCACGGGCGACGTGACGGGGACCGGCCCCGGTCGCCTCACCAGCACCCGCCTCGGTCAGCCGGCCGCCATGAGCCTGCCCGCCGGGCCGAGCGGCGCCGGCCTGCCCGCACAGCCGGTGGCGGCCCCGCGCCGCGCCGATCAGCTGAACTACCTCGGCGTCGACTTCCAGCGCGGCATGCGGGGCAATCTCAATCGGCGTGTGATGGAGTTTCATCAGCGGGTGGAGGCGATCCATGGCCCGGTCGCCGACTGGGCCGACACGCTCGATCCGCACGCCCCCGGCGGGCTGGCCGCGGGCGTCGTTCGGATCGCCAGCGACGTGCTCTCGGTGGGGCAGACGCCGCCCCTGCCCGGGCAGGCCCGGGCGACGATCGAACTCGGTGCCGGCGGCAACGTGCTCGTCGAAGGGGAGTCGTTCACGGCCCGCAGCGCCCGGCTGACCTGGAGCGAGGCCAAGGATCTGCTCGTCTTCGAAGGGGACGGGCGGGCCGACGCGCAACTGTTCCGCCAGCTCAAGGCCGGCGCCCAGCCCGACTCGATGGCCTCCGAGAGGATCCTGTATTGGATCCGGCAGAATCGCGTCGATGTGGAGGGTGTTCGCTACCTCGACCTCGATCGTCTCCCTGGTGCCACACAGGGCAGGGGGCTGCCGGGGGGCGGCGGCCCCGCGCCGCTCGCGCCCCGGCCGTTGCCCGGCACGTGAGCCCACGCGCTCCATGATGCCGTGTCAGCCGCCGGGCAGCCGGCGGGATTCCTGTTCGAGCGCGGCCAGCACGAAGCGCATGGCTTCCACGGCGGCCGTGGCGCCGAAGTCGGCCCGGCGTTCGAGCAGGGCGGTATGCGGAATGCCGAGGGCCACGAGCTTGCTGTGGAGCCGGTCGGCGCCGTCGTGCCAGTGCGGGTCGGCCGGATCGCTGGCGAAGAACTGGTGCCGCGGCCAGTTGAGCGGATGCACGTGGAGGATCGCCGTGTCCTGACGGGCCCGCTCGACGTCGCCGAAGGCTTCCCACAGCGTGTCGAAGAGCTCGCCGTCGGCCCGCTCGGCGGCCTCACGCATCCCGCGATGAAAGTCGATCGCGGGGGCGATCGCGGCCGCCACCGGAAAGACCGTCGGATGCCGGTAGGACAGACGCAACGCCCCCTGGCCGCCCATGCCGATGCCCATGATGGCGATGCCCGGGGGCCGCACTCCGAGCCGCCGTTCGATCTCCGGCCCCAGGCGGTCGACGACGAACCGCTCCGGCGTCAGGGCCGCGTCGAAGCCCGGCATCGGTCGATCGAGCCACCAGCAGCGTCCGGCCCGCGGCGCGATCACGGGCAGCCGGGCCGCCTCGATGGCGGCCCGCAGCGGCGGGCACGCCTGCGGCGACTCACCGTGGAGGTCGTGCAGATAGACGAGGGCTCGGCCGGAGAGCGGATCGGGCGGGGCGAAGACCTCGCATTCCCTCCCGGCGATCGCGACAGTTGACCAGTGAGGCGACGGGGGGTGCATGGGATGGTGTGACAAGCGCAGGAGCGAACCGCCTGCATGGTACCCGCCGCCGGCAGCGGCGCGGGGACCGACGGTCGTGTATCCTGCTGCCGCCGCCGCCGCGACATGGGTTTCCGTCGGCGGCTATCCCGTTCGTGGAGCCGACATCGTGGACGTCCTGCTCTCCGCCGCGGATCTGGCTGCCGGCATCGAGCGACTCGCCGCCGCCGTCCGCCGGGAGATCGGCCGCCGTCCGCTGACGGTGGTCGGCGTGCTGACGGGCGGTCTGGTGCTGGTCGCGGACTTGATCCGCAGGCTGGAAGGCCCGGTGCAGATCAGCATGGTCTGGGCCAGCAGCTACCGCGGCACGGCGACCGCGCCCGGCGCGCTCGAACTCCGCCTCGACCTCCTGCCCGACCTCACCGGTCAGGAGGTGCTGCTCGTCGACGACATCTTCGACACGGGACGCACGCTCGAGGCCCTGGTGCGGGAGCTCCGCCGCCGGGGCGCCGCCAGCGTGCGGTCGCTCGTTCTCCTGCGGAAGGCCGGTCGCGCGGAAGTCGCCATGCAGCCCGACTTCGTCGGTTTCGACATTCCCGATGCGTTCGTGGTCGGGTATGGTCTCGACTTCGACGGCGCCTGGCGGCACCTGCCCTACCTCGCAGCCCTCGATTCCGCCGACATCGCCGCCGCCCGTGCCGGGCAACGATCGCACGATGCCGAACCTGCACCGCAAGCCGATCCTGCTAGTCTCTCGCGGGCTTGATCCGGTCGGCACCGGCAGGCAGATCGAGCTGGTCGCCGCGGGGCTGCGGGCCGCGGGCCGCGACCTTCACGTGGCGCTGACGACGACGGGTGGCGGCCTTGCCGAGCGGCTGGCTGCGGCCGGCTGCACGGTCCATCGGGTGGGCCACCGTCCGGTCGTCGATCCGGCGGCCGCCGTCGCCTTGGCGGCGCTCGTCGCCCGGCTGCGGCCGGCCGTCGTGACCGCCTGGGGGCGGTCGCAGATCGGGATCGTGCCGGCGGTCCGGCTCGTCGCGCCGGCGGTGCGGCTGGTGGGCTGGCTGGCGCGGCCGGCGCGCGGCGGCCTCGTCGCGGCCGGCCTGCGGCGGCTCGATCGCGTCGTCGTCGCATCACCCGGGGCGGCCGACTCGTGCCGCCGGCTCGGCGTCGCCGGCGGGCGGATCGAGCACATCGCTCCCGGCATCGCGCCGCCTTCGGGTCGCGGGCTGTCGCGGGTCGCGCTCGCCGCCGAACTCGGGCTCGATCCCACGCGGCAGTGGACGCTGTGCGTGGCGCCGCTGGAGGCGGACGCGCGGCTGGAGCGGCTGGTGTGGGCCATGGATCAGCTCGGCGTGGTCCGCAAGGATCTGCAGCACGTGCTCGTCGGGGCCGGGCCGATGCACGGCCGCGTGTTCCGGCGGGCCCGTGTGCACGAGGTCGCCGAGCGACTCGTCGTCGTGTCGCACTGCAGCCTGCTGCCCGACCTGCTCGGACAGGTGCGGCTCGTGTGGCAGTCGGGCACGGTGGCGTTGGGAGGCGCGGTGCTCGACGCCATGGCCGGCGGCGTGCCGGTCGTCGCCGTCGCGAGCGACGCGGCCCGCCAGCTCGTCGTCGATGGCGAGACCGGCTGGATCGCGCCGCCGCTGCCGGAGAGCGAGTTGCCGCGTCGGGCGTTCAAGATCCTGGAGGAGGAATCGCAGACCACCCGCATGGCGGCGGCCGGAGCGGCGCGGGCGGCGGAATGCTTTGCCGCCGCGGCGTCAGTCGCCGCCCACGTCGCCCTGCACGAGCGGCTCGCCGGCTGACGGCTCGGTGAGCAGTTCGATCTCGTCGAGCGGCGGGATCGCGACGTTGCCGCCGGCGAGGAGCGCCGCCACGGTCGCGGGCGAGGCCGCCTTGAGGTTGGGCAGCGAAACGGAACCGGTGCTGCGAGCCAGCGTGTCGGCGATGGCGACCGCATTGGCGGCGTCGAGCCGCAGCACTTTGGGCAGCGACAGGAGGCGGATTTTTGCGGTCAGGAGCCGCGCGAGCTCGACGGATTCGAGGGCGGCCGACTGCGCGAGCGTGTAGAGGTCGATCTCGCCGTCGTGCCCCGCGAGGGCCCGGGCGGCGTCGGGGCCGAGCGTGGTCAGTCCCGAGAGCACGAGCCCACCACGATGCATCGCCAACGACTCGGCGGCCGCCGCCGAGAGCGTGGCGACGCTCGGCAGGCAGAGCACGCCCCGGTGCAGGGCGAATGCGGCCGCGACGTCGGCGGTGAGCAGATGGATGCCCGGCAGCGACAGCGTTCCCTGGTGGGCCGCCAGGGCCGCGGCGACACCCGGCGGCAGCACCGAGAGCCCGCGCAGCGTGAGCGTGCCGTGATGGCCGGCCAGGGCCGCCGCCGCCTCGACGGACAGCCCGCCGAGGCCATCGAGCGTCAGTGGGCCGGCGTGACGGGCGAGCGCGGCGGCCGTGTCGGTGGGCAGTTCGGCGAGCCGCGGCAGGATGAGCGTGCCCTGATGGGCGGCGAGGGCTTCCGCGACGTCGGCTGGAATCCGCGTCAGCCCCGCCAGTGTGAGGCTCGCGCCCCGATGGCGGGCGATGGCGCTGGCGGTCGCGACGGACACCGCCGGAAGTCCCGGCAGCGAAAGTCGGCCGGCCTGCCGGGCCAGCGCCCGTGCCACCTCGGGAGAGAGTTCCGTGAGTCCCGACAGGCAGAGGTGGCCGGAGTGTCGTGCGAGGGCGGTGGCGACGTCGGTCGTGAGCGTGGAGAGCCCGCACAGCGACAGGTGGCCACGGTGCGGCGCGAGCGCCGCGGCCGCCTCGGGAGTGAGCGACGTGATGCCCGGCAGGTCGATGTCGCCGGTGCGATACGCCAACGCACGGGCCGTTTCGGGCGTGAGGTTTTCCACGGCCGGCAGCGACAGACGGTAGAAGCCCGTCGGCTTCGCCAAAGCCGCGGCGATGTCGGGCGTCAGGACGGACAGATTCGGCAGGCAGACGTCGAAGCCTTGGCGGCTGCGGACGAGGTCGTGGGCCTCCGCGACGGTCAGGCTCGTGCGGAAGGCCAGTTCAGCAGCTCGATCGGAGGCCCAGGAGGCTCCCGCCGCGAGCGCGGCGCAGAGGCTGATGGCGACGGCGGTCCGTCGAACGGACGAGCGGGTCATGGTTTGCCCAGCCGGAATGGGAGACGACCGCCGGGTACTATACCACCCGGGCGGCGAGCGTGGCGCCGGCAGTTGCCGCCCTGAGATGGCCGTCCTCGGCCACGAGCACCCCCGCCTTGAAGACCTTCGCCGGCACGGAAAACATCGTCGCCAGGTCGCGATCGGGGCGATAGAGCGTGATGTCGGCGTCGGCCCCGGGGCCGAGGTGCCCCTTGGCCGCCAGGCCGGCGATCCGGGCCGGCGCGGCCCGCGTGATGATGCACAGCTCCTGCAGCGAGTATTCGCGGGTGATGTCCTTCAAGGGGCTGCGGCGGCGGACCGCGGCCGGCAGCCGCGCGAACGCCGCGCGGCGGAAGGCCGCGTCGCCCAGCAAGTGCATGAGGTGCGGGTAGGCGGTGAAGTGGCCGCCGTTGGGATGGTCGGTCGAGAGGGCCACTCGCCATGGGTCGGTCGCACACAAAAACCATTCCAGTCCGATCGCCCACTGCCAGGCATGAATGACGCTCTTCTCCTTGTAGGCGATCGGCAGAACGCCGCAGCCGCCCTCGAGGTGCAGGTCGTGGGCCATCCACGGCATGCCCGTGGCGTGGGCCAGATGCTCGGCCGCGGCCGCATCGCCCGTCATCGCCACCGTGTCGCCGAAGAGGATCTGGCCGACGTCGAGCGTGAGCGAGTCGTGGGCGTTGAAGAACTCGACGAGCGGGGCGACCCCCGAGCCGAACGAGCCCTCGTCGAGGTCGCCACCGGAATAACTGTGGAACTGCACGTGGGCCAGGTGGGCACGGCGACCGGCGAGCGTGCGCATCGTCTCGAGCATCGTTCGCCAGTTGCCCGGGAGGCCGAGGTTCGCGGTATGCACGTGGAGCGGATGCGGCAGGCCCAGGGATGCCACCGCGTCGGCGAGCCGCTCGAGAACGAGCCGGGGCGTGAGGGTGGGCCGGTCGGGAAGGGCGGTATCGAGGTCGTGGTGGTCACCGCGGCGGCCGTGCTTCCAGAAGGCGGGCCCGCCCGGGTTGGCCACCTTCACCGCCCAGCCGCGGCCGCGGGCGACCGCGTCACCGACGAGCCGCACGGTCTCCCGCGCGTCGTCGCGGGCGAGGGTGTCGAGCACGGTCGCATCGTCGCCGGCGAGCAGATAGATGCCCTTGTCGAGGATCGGCAGTTCGGTGAGCTCGCGGTGGGCGATGTCGGCGGCGGCCAGCGGGATCGCGGCATCGAAGACCGTCGTGTAGCCGAGCGCGGCATAGGCGGCGCCGGTGGCGTGGATCGTGGGCACGGCGGCCGGCCCGGGCCGGCGCTGCCGGGCGAGGTGGGGCGCGATCTGCCGGCCGGCGTTCACCTTGGGCCCCGCCACGTGGCTGTGCAGATCGACGCCGCCGGGCATGACGACGAGCCCCGTGGCGTCGATGCGGGTAAAGCCCGTCGGGTCGGCGGGGCGGGCGACGATCGTGCCGCCGGCGATCCAGATGTCGTCCACCACGCCGTCGCGACCGTGCGCCGGGTCGTGGATCGTGCCGCCGACGAGCACGAGGCGGCCGGCGGCGGCTTGGGAGGCGTTCATGGCCGGCCTCCCACAGCGGCCTGCGTTCGCACGGCGGCGAGGAGGCGGGGCAGTGAATGTTCATCCGCGCGGATCACCGTGATGGCGTCGCCGCGGGCCGCGATCGCCGCCTCGACCGCGGCGGGCAGCGGGCCGGCGGTCACGATGCCGTCCACCTCGCCGCGGGAGACGAGCCGCAGGGTGTCACACTCGGCCGGGAGGAATGCCGCGCCGTTCCGATCGGCCTGGGCGATCGCCCCGGCGGCGCCGAACCGCCAGGTGCAGACGGCAGCGCCGGTGCCGCCGTGCCCGAGTGGCACCTGGAAGGCGGGCTTGGCGTGCGCGAGGGCCCGCACGAGGCCGGCGAGGCTCCAGGGTTCGAAGCCCGTCGGGTCGTCGTGGCCCGTGACGAAGGCGACGCAGCCAGCGTCTTCGAGGGCCGTGTGGAGCGTATCGCATGCGGCGGCGAGCGGCGCTGGCGCCGGGCAGGCGATGCCGGCCGCGGCCGCATGGAGGAGCCGGGCGAGATCGAAGGCATCGTCGCGCGGCACGGCGACGTGGCCTTCCGGTGCCGCAGCCGTCGGCCCGACGGTGAGCACACGTCGCGTGCGGCCGGTCGCGATGGCCGGCGTGACATATGCGGCGCGGAATGCAGCGGCCTGCGCGGGCGGGCAGAACCAGAAGACGACGAGGTCGGCCCGGTCGCGGAGTTCGCCGGGGTCGGCGGTGACCGCGCCGATCCGCGTGATCGTCGGCCCTGCGACCTGGCCGCAGTCGATGTCGCCGGGGTCGACGGCGGCCCCGAGGGCCTCGGCCAAGTCGCAGGCCAGGGCGGCCGTCTCGACGGGCGCCGCCGTGAACCCGGTGACGAGCACGCGCCGAGCGGCGACGAGCTTTGCCGCCGTGCGTTCCTCGTCCCGTGCCTGTTCGTCGGTCGTGTTCACGGCTGCCTGCCGTGCGCGAGCAGGTCGAACGGGTCGCGGGGAAGAAGGGGAAAACGCATGTTCAATCGTTCCGGTCGATTGGTGACGAATATCGATCAGAGTATGCCCGCGCGGGATGGCTGTTCAACGCCGTGCGTGCGGCCGCGAAGGAAGCGGCCGCCGCATGGCTTGGGGCACTGCTCGCCGGGAGCCCTGACCAGCGGCTGACGGCGGGTCGGGAAACACCTGGCAGGTGGCGAGTTTCTCCACGCCGACCTTCACGACCTCCGGCTCCGACACCACCTATTCGATCACGTTCACCGGATCCATCACCGCCGTTCAGCCGGGCTATGACGGGACGACGATCAATCAGATCAAGACTTATGGCACCGGTTCGGCGCCCCTGACCATCACCATCGCCAGCGGCTCGACATCGAACGACTCGGCAGGCTACGGCCAAGTCGTGCAACGGGCGATCGGCGACCTGCAAGAGTTGTTGATGATCGGGGTGGATGGCAACACGAGCGTCGTCCAGTTCTCCGGATCGTCGGTGATCCTCGGGTCGCTCCCCTCGCAAAACGTCTGGTCCGACAAGGCATACGCGTACGTCACCACGGGCACCGCCGGCTTCAACCCGATCGGCAAGTACATCGGGGAAAACAGCAGCGATACGGATGCCTCCGGCGTCTCGACGGCGTCAGGCCAGGCCGGTGAGCGGGCCGGCGGCGCAGTAGTCGGGGTTGCCGAACCGGACCAGGTCGGTGTGGCCCATGGCATGGGCCAGCGACAGCAGCAGCCGGTTGTGCGGCACGCCCGGCAACTGAAGAGCCCGGCCCGTCGTGAACCCGAGGCCGCCGCCGACGAGCACCCAGGGGATGTCGTCGAGCGAATGCGATTTGCCCTCGCCGAGCTCGTTCGTCCAGAGGATCGTGGTGTGGTCGAGGAGCGAGCCCGCGCCGCCCGGCTCGGGCGTCTCCGCGAGCCGCTGCGCGAGCTGGGCGATCTCACCGGCGTACCAGGCGTTGATCTTCGTGAGCTTCTCCTGGGCGGAGGCGTTCGAGTTGGGCTCGTGGGAGAGCGTGTGCTGCCCCTCGTCGATGCCGAGCCACTTCATGTGGGCCTGGCCGACGGAGTTCGTGTATTGCAGCGTCACCACGCGGGCGAAGTCGGCGGCGAGCGCCGAGACGACGAGCTCGATCTGCATGCGGCTGATCTTCGGCATCTGGTCGTTCTGCTCGACGACGCCCGGCTCGAGCACGGGCACGGCGTGGCCCACGGTCTCCCGGTGGGCGGCCAGTTCCTTCTCGAAGCTGCGCACGAGGCCCGCATGCTCCGCGAGGATCCGCCGGTCCTCGGCCGGCAGACCTGCGGCCACCTTCGCGAGGTCGTCGCGAACCTCGTCGAGCACGCTTCCCAAATGCCCGCGATCCCGCGCCTGGCCGTAGAGTTTGCGGAACATCAGATACGGATCGTCGATCGGGGCCACGGGCTTGTTGGGCCCGGCGTAGACCAGCCGCGTCCAGGTGTCGGCACGGTTGGGCACGAGGACGCCGAACTCGAGCGCGCCGAATCGCGTGGCCGTCTCCGGCCGCTTCTGGAGGTGGTTCTTGATCTCCTGGTCGATCGACAGCCCGCTGGCCCAGCCGGCCGGCGTGCTGCTGCCCCCCTGAATGTTGCCGGGGAAGAGTTCGATGCCGGTGAGCAGGCAGCCGATGCCCCGCATGTGTCGGTCGCCGTCTCCCTGGACCTGGTCGTTCACGCCCTGGAGCGTGAGCAGCCGGTCGCACCAGGGCGCGAGCGGCTGCAGAATGGCCGGCAGGGCGTCGGCGCCGAGCGGCCCCGGTGCGGGCCAGAAGTTCTTGCGCACGACTCCGTTTGGGCTGAACACGATCACGAGCCGGCGCTTGGGACCGGATGGCGCGGCGGCGAGGCTGGGCAGGTTTCCTAGGAAGGGCAGCGAGGCCGCGCCCACGCCCAGGCGGCGGAGCAGGTCGCGGCGTGAACACTGGGCGGACCAGGTCATGGCGTGGGCTCCCGAGTGGCGGTCGGTGGCACGGCAGGCGGAAACGCCGCCACCATCATGATATCGACGATCAGCCGCCGGATATCGAAGCCCTCGGCCGCGAAGGCGGCGGTCAACCGCTCGAGCGTGTCGGGCCCCCAGGCCCGCACCGGCTGCTTCACGAGCGTGTGAAACAGGGCCTGCACGAAGGCTTCATGGGCATCTGGGCTCGAGGCCACGTAGGCGGCAAGCTCACGGCCGCCCCGAAAAGTCGCTGCGGTCCCGGCCCGGGGGAGGTAGGAACCCGAGGCATCGATCGGACGGGACGTGCCGCCGCGGGGCTCGGCCGCACGGAACCGACCGATGGCGTCGAACTCCTCCAGGGCGAAGCCGAGCGGGTTGATCATCGTGTGGCAGGTTTGGCAGGCGCCGTCCCGCGTCTGCAGAGCCACCCGCTCCCGGGTGGTCAGGCTCGGGTGCTGGTCCGGGGCGAGCGGAGCCACTGCATCCGCCGGGGGCTTGAGTCTGTTGCCGAGGATGTTTCGCGCGAGGAACACGCCGCGGTGAATCGGCGACGTCGCGTCGGCATGGGAGAAGACGCTCATCAGGTAGGGATGGGAGAGCACGCCGCCGCGGTGCGCGGCGTCGAGCGGCATGCGGCGGAACGGCGCAGCGGGTGGCAGGTCGACGCCGTAGGCGGCGGCAAGCCGGCCATTGAGATAGGTCTCGTCGGCCGTGAACAGCCGCCGAAAATCGCCGTCGTGCCACACCGCGTCGTCGAGGGCGAGCATGAGGCTCGTCCGCAGGTCGGCCGCGACCGCGGCGCTCCACCCGGGATACACCGCCTGGTCCTTGACGATCTCGGGACCGTGATCGACCTGCAGCCAGGCCAGCAGGAAGTCGCGGACCTTGGCCTGCGTCCGGCGGTCGCCCACCATCCGCTCGGCCTGTGAGCGGACCTGGGCGGGCGTCGCCAAGGCGCCCTGGGCGGCGGCGGCGCGCAGGGGCGGGTCCGGGAGCGAGTCCCATAGTCCGAGGGCGAGCCGAGCCGCCGTGGTATGGGGATCGAGCGCGGGCTGCGTGCCGGTGCCGAGGGGAAACAGGAACCGCGTCGAGCAGAGGACACCCAAGACCGCCCGTTTCAGCCCGGTGTCGGCGTCCGGCGCATCGGTGAACGGCCGGTCCAGCAGCAGCGCCGCCGTTTCCGGGGCGAGGGGCCCACGCAACGCCCGCTCGGCGAACGTGGCCGCGAAGCCACGCAGCCGCGCGGTGCGGTCCGCCGCGCCGGGCTGCGTGCCGGCGAAGTCATCCGCATGCCGCAGCACCTCGTCGGCGGTGGCGACGGCCGCGGCGGTCGCCGCGGCGAACCACTCCGGCGACACCGCTGAGCCGCGCTCGTAACCGAGGGAGCGGTCGTCGGGCGGGAACGGGGTGTCGAGCACGAACACCGGCGGGGCATCGTGGGGGATCAGGCAGCGTTCCGGAATCGGATCGAGCGTGCCGTGCGGCGGCTTCCAGAACAGGCGGATCGACGCCGCCGCGAACGGCTCCCGCGACTGTTCGGTGGCGCCATGGTGGGCTTTGGCGAACTCCAGCCGCAGCGGGTAGGGCCGGCCGCCGAGCAGGAAGACGGTGCCGCGGTGCTCGGTGCCGTCCCCGGATTGCACGTAGCCGTCGATGAGCGGCCGATCACCTTCGGCATGGTTGACGTACAGCCGCACCGAATGTTGGCTGCGGATCACGAACTCGTGGCGGCCGGTCTCTTCGGGCACGACCGCTCCGCTCCAGCGAATCGCGAACCGGTTCGGCTCGAACCGCTCCGGATCCGGCCCCTCGACGCCGAAGTCGACGTCGACGGCCGGGTCGATCCGCTCGAAGACCAGGTCTTCCGCCGCGAACCGGCGCCCGTGAAAGTACTCGCCCCGCAGGCCGCGCTTGTCGTCGAGCGGCGGCTCGGCGCCGCGGAAACCGCCGATCAGGTCGGCGACGACGGTGCGGTGCTGCCGCACCGTGAGCCGGCAGAGCTCGACCCGGGCGGGACGGTTGCGGTCACGGGCGACGCGGGAATAGAAGGCTTCATGCACATACTCGGCCACGTGGCGGGCGGCTGCGGCTTGGACCCGTGTGGGATCGTCCTCCGGCATCGTCCTGTCGATGACCGCGGCGAGTTGGTTGACGGACAGATCGCCCACGAGCGGGTCGGGCATGGCGGGCGTGCCGCCGCCGTCGGTCCCATGGCAGCGGGCACAGTGGGCGATGTAGATCTCCCGTCCGGGATGGTCGGCCGCGCGTGCGGCCGTGAGCAGCCCGACGCATACCAGATATGCCGCCGCCGGGAGTCCTGTGCCTGGGCCGGCCATGGTCGCGGATATCCGGAGACAGGATGCCGAAGACGGGACGGGACGATGGGCAATTAGAGCCGTGCGGTTTCGGGTCGGGCGAAGACGAGGCGGCCGGCCGTCGTCTGCAGCGTGCTCGTGACCTGCACGTGCACCGTGCGGCCGATCTGGTCGCGGCCGTTCTCGACCACGACCATCGTGCCGTCGTCGAGGTAGCCGACGCCCTGGTCCGGCTCCTCGCCCTGCTTCACCAGCCGCACCGCCAGCGCGTCGCCGGGCACGAAGCTGGGCTTGAGGGCCACTGCCACGTCGTTGACGTTGATCGCGGGCACCGCCCGCACGCCAGCCAGTTTCACGACGGTGGCGTCGTTGGTGATGAGTCGGCCGCCGAGGCGGCCGGCCAGCGCCACCACCCGCGACTCGGGCGAGGCATCTTCGTCGGCGTCGTCGCCGGGAGTCACGACGTCGATCTCGATCGTCTTGTTGGTCCGCAGCCGGGTGAGCACGTCCAGGCCGCGGCGGCCACGGACCCGCCGCTGCCGGTCGGATGAGTCGGCCGCCACCTGCAGCTCGTCGAGGACGAACGACGGCACCACGAACCGGCTCTCGAACACGCCCGCCTCGGCGAGATCGGCGATCCGGCCGTCGATGATCGCCGCCGCGTCGAGCACGTTGGGCCGCAGGCCGCGGACGTCGCGGGCGAACTCCACGAACGGGATCAGGAAGCGGAAGTCGTCGCGGGTCTGCAGCAGCAGGCTCGTGCAGACGTAGCACAGCACGCAGCCGAGGATCAGCGGCACCCAGGCCCAGGCCGGATGGCTGCGGTTGAGCGGCAGCACCGGCGACAGGGCGAGCATCGAGATGTAGGTCAGCAGCACGCCCACGAGCAGCCCGAAGTAGACGGCCGTGATCGTGGTCAGGTGCTTGCGGCGGATCGCGGCGTCGATCCCCATCACCGCCAGCGGCAGGGCGATCATGCCCGCGAGCACGGCCCAGGGCACCCACTGCGGCGCTTCACTCATCCACGCCGAGTTGAAGATCAGGACGGCGATGCCGACCGAGACCATCACGAAGATCGCGCGGAGAACGACGAGCGCCATGACTTCACGAACGACGGCAAGAAGATGAGACGAGCGGGCGGAATCAGAAGGTTACCATGCCGACGGCCGGAATGCTTCGCCGCCGAGGGCTCAGTCTCCCAGGCGGCGGGCGTGGTCGTGCTCGAGGAAGCGGTCGGTCATGCCGGCGATGTAGTCGGCCACGCTGCGACGCAGGCCGAACTGGTCCGCCCGCCGGCGGAATCCGGCCGGCAGCGCGTCCGGATGGCCGCAGTACCACTCGAAGAGCCCCGCCAGCCGCTGCTGGGCCGGGATGCGGACGGCGAGCACGCGGTCGCTGCGGTAGACCCGTTCGAAGAGGAACTTTTCCAGCTGCCGCTTGCCCGCGGCGACGCCCGGCTCGTGAGCGACCAGCCGCCGGTTGCCGCGGCCGTCGGGGCCGCGCCATGCCGCGCGGACGGCGGCCACGGAGTCGATCCCCGCGGCCGCGAGCGTGGCCCGGGTGTGCGCGATGAGGCCGACGACCTGCATGTCGACCAGTTCATGAAGCACCGTGTGCCGCAGTTCGGCACCCTCCAGCCGCCCGTCCCGTTCCGCCACGCGGGCGGCGGCCACGGCGACGAGCGGCAGCTCGAGGAGGTCTTCCATGCGCACCAGGCCGAGTTCGACCGCGTCGTCGGCGTCGTGTGTGTCGTAGGCGATCGAGTCGGCGGCATCGACGACCTGGGTCTCCAAGAGCGGGGCGGGCGCGGTGCCGTCCTTTTTGCGGGTGGCCTGGGCGTCGAGCACCTCGCGGGACAGGTTGAGCCCGGGGAACTCCGGGTAGCGGTGCTCCAGGAACTCCATGATCCGCAGGGCCTGGGCGTTGTGGCTGAAGCCGCCGTCGGCGGCGAGCAGCTCCGCGAGCGTGTCCTCGCCGGCGTGCCCCAGCGGCGGATGGCCGATGTCGTGGCCGAGGGCCAGCGTCTCGACGAGGTCCTCGTTGAGCCCCAGCGCCCGGGCCAGCGTGCGGGCGATGCTCGTCACCTCCAGCGTGTGCGTGAGCCGGCTGCGGTGGTAGTCGCCGTGGTAGCCGGTGAAGACCTGCGTCTTGTGGGCGAGCCGCCGGAACGCGGCCGAGTGCACGATCCGGTCGCGGTCGCGCTGGTAGGGGCTGCGGAAGGGATGCGGCGGCTCGGGATGGACCCGGCCGGCCGAGTCGGCCGCATGCATCGCCCACGGAGCGAGGAGGAGCCGCTCACGCTCCCGCCAGTCGAGCGGCTTCATGGGCGGCGCTCCGCGGTGGTGAGCTGCTCCCACAGGGCGTCGAGCGCCTGCGGCAGCACGCGGACGCCGGCGAGGGCGGGCATGAAGTTCACGTCGCCGGCCCAGCGGGGCACCACGTGCCAGTGGAGATGGCCGGGCAGGCCCGCGCCGGCCACGGCCCCCAGGTTGAGCCCGACGTTGAAGCCCTGGGCCTGCATCGTCCGCTCCATCACGCCGCACCAAAAGACGAGCCGCTGCTGCAGGGCGAGCAGCTGGGCGTCGTCGAGCGCGGCGAGCGTCGGCCGATGGTCGAGCGGGGCCACGAGCAGATGGCCGTTCGAGTAGGGAAAGCGGTTGATGACGACCACGGCATGGGGCGTCCGCTCGACGACGCCCAGGGCCCGGTCGTGGGCCGGATCGGCTGCCGCCGCCCGGCAGAGGAAGCAGGCCTCGTCGGCGCCGTCCCGCCAGCGTGTCGGCCGCACATCCGCCGCCGGATCGCCGTGGTCGCGGCCCTGCACGTAGCCCAGCCGCCATGGGGCCCAGAGCGTCTCGATCTGCCGTTGGTGCCGGTGGTCCATAATGCCAGACTACCGGAACTGGCATCCGGAAGGCAGCGGCCGAGGCAGGGCGTGGAATTCAAGGTCGATCTCGAAGTCTTCTCCGGTCCGCTGGACCTCCTGCTCTATCTCGTGAAGAAGCACGAGGTGGACGTGACGGAGGTGCCGATCGCCAGGATCGCGACGGAGTTCGTCGCCTACCTCGACGTGCTCCAGGACCTGGCCATCGACCAGGTGGGCGAGTTCGTGGAGCTCGCCAGCGTGCTCCTCGAGATCAAGGCCCGGGCGCTCGTGCCGCGGCCCGAGGAGACGGAGGAGCCGGTGGAGCTCGTCCGCGAGGACCTCGTGCAGCGGCTCCTCGAATACAAGCAGTTCCGCGACGCGGCCGCGATCCTCGAGGACCGGGCCCGCCAGTGGGAGCTGCGGTTTCCGCGGGTCGCCTCCGAGCCGGTCGGTGTTCGGGGCGAGGCGGCGCCGGTGACGATCGCCGACGTGCACGTCTGGGACCTCGTGGGGGCCATGTCGCGGGTCCTCCGCAAACGCGAGAAGCGCCGGCCGCGGCAGATCATCCACGACGACACGCCGATCGAGCGGCACATCGAACGGGTCGAATCGCTCGTGCAGGAGCAGGGCAGGGTGGCGTTCAGCGACCTCTTCGATGACGATATGCCCAAATCGCGGGTCGTCGGCATCTTCCTGGCGGTGCTCGAACTGGTCCGCCGCGGCCGGCTCGCCACGCGGCAGGAGCGGCTGTTCGAGGAGATCTGGCTGGAGCGGCCCGCGGCCCAGCCGCCGATCACCGTCGTGTCGTCACCGGAATCAGCATGATCGACAACGCGCCGTTTCGCACGCTCGTCCACAAGGGGCTCACCGTCGAGGGCTATTCCCGCGCCGCCGTGCAGAGCTGCTGGCGGATCCCGGAGCTGAAGCTCGGCTTCGATCTCGGCGCCCAGCCCTGGGGCTTCATGGCCACGAGCACCTGGTTCGTGACCCACACCCACCTCGACCACATCGCCGCCCTGCCGGTCTACGTGGCCCGGCGGCGGATGATGAAGATGGAGCCGCCCACCATCTATCTGCCGGAGTCGGCCATCGAGCCGATCGAGAAGCTCCTCCGGGCCGTGTCGCGGCTCGACCGCGGCCGGCTGCCGTGCACGCTCCTTCCCGCCCGGCCGGGCGAGGAGATCGAGCTCTCCCGCGAGCACGTCGTCACCGTGTCGCCCACCTGCCATACGCTGCCGAGCGTGGGCTTCGTCGTCTGGGAGCGGCGCCGCAAGCTCAAGCACGAGTACCAGGGCCTGCCGGGGGACAAGATCCGCGACCTGCGGCTCTCGGGCGTGGATGTGACGCACGAGGTGCGGACGCCGCTGGTGGCCTATCTCGGCGACAGCGCTCCGGAAGGGCTCGACCGCTGCCCGGCGATGTTCGAGGCCATGATCCTGATCACGGAGCTGACCTTCGTGGCTCATTCGCACCGCAAGGAGAAGATCCACAAGTTCGGCCACATGCACCTCGACGACCTGCTCGCGCGGCGGGAGCGGTTTCGCAACGAGGTGGTGATCGCCACGCACTTCTCCACGCGGTACACCGACGACCGCATCCGGCGGACCCTCGCCAGGAAGATCCCCGACATGCTCGACGGCCGGCTGCACATCTGGTTGTGACGGGTGCGCGCACGCGCCGGCTGCAGGCTCCCCCGTGCCCCGTCGCCGGACGTTCACTGCGCCCATCCTGGGCTCCGTTCACTCGGAGGTGGCTGGCGCTCCGGCATCCTGCCTCCGCTGGCCACCTACGCCGGCTCCC
>Ga0315900_10000910_pt1 | contig 48085 bp, 40 predicted proteins | sample LakEriMetagenome_FD_203521 | JGI IMG/M metagenome (GOLD analysis project Ga0315900, IMG submission 203521) | Freshwater fungal communities from buoy surface, Lake Erie, Ohio, United States - Buoy 12 MA114 | ecosystem: Environmental > Aquatic > Freshwater > Lake > Lake biofilm | place: USA: Lake... | reverse complement strand
GCAGAAACCTTGCTGGGGTCAACGTGCAAAAAAGGCCGACGGCCATTAACAGACAGGCTCCTAGGCGTTGCGTGCAGATAGATTTTACGCAGGTCGAGAGCGCCTGTTTGCTGATCAATGGCATCACGCTCAATGTAGACACCGGCTTCAAAGGAGATATCCGCCTTGAAAGTTTTCTCATTCATATGAACGCCTCCCTTTGGCTGACTGGTCCCGCCGAGAGGACCGAACAATTCGTTAGCGCATCGTCATACCTACCGTAAGCGCCAGCGCGCCGAGCAGGTTGTGAATGGCCTCATATTGGCGGGCTAGCTCAAGGGATTTCTGTAGCGCCTGCTGGTTGGCATGCATCACAAGACCCTGTGCGGTACCGGCCAGTTTGACGCGCACATAGGCACGGCAGGCAAGGACCTGCTGCCCGCCCTAAGCCGACCGCCAAACCATCGGAAACACCTCACTATCCATCGCTACTCCATGCGGCGGTGCGGTCACGTCGGCACGCTTCAGCTAAATCACCACGATCGCCTCAGCAGGTCGGCCCGAAGGAAACACAAGCCTATCGCACAGCAAAGCAAAGGGCGGGAGGCTCTTTTGCCCTCCCACGCGTGATGAGCTTGCTTTTTTTTATGGCGCCTGTGATTCTCGCCACATGAATTTTCCGAAGCAGCCCGTGGATGCCGGACAACCCTTGGCCGGCCCCCTTTTTAGCATCTGTACGCTTGTGACCAACCATGCGGAGTATACCGCGATGGTCCAAAGCTTTGTATCCCGTGGCTTTACTACTGAAACCACAGAGTTTCTCTACCTTGACAATACGATCAAGAATGATTGGGACGCATTTCAAGGCATCAAGCGTTTTCTACTCATGGCCCGTGGAACCTATATAATTGTTTGCCACCAGGATATTCGCCTGCTTTCTGATGACCGGGAAATCCTAGAAAAACGATTGATGGCGCTTGACGCAAGCGACCCTAATTGGGCTTTGGCAGGTAATGCGGGAGCGAAGCAGGATGGTTTCCTGGTAACGCGTATCTCAGACCCGCATGGCGACGATCAGCGATGCGGTAATTTACCAGCGCAAGTTGTAAGCCTAGATGAGAATTTCATCGTTATTCGGCGCGATGGAATGCCAAGCCTTTCTTCTGGACTCAGCGGCTTTCACCTTTATGGGACTGACATGTGCCTACAGGCGCGTTGCGCTGGCCGAACCGCCTGGGTAATTGATTTTCATTTGCGTCATTTAAGCGCGGGCAGTGTGGATCTCAGCTTTCATAAAGCGCAGCGCTCCCTTGAGTCACATTATGATCAAATCCTCAAAAAACCTTGGGAGATACGCACCACATGCACAAAACTATTGCTGGGGGGCGGCGGTTTTCGGCGGTGGCTCGCACGTCGGCGATTGAACCGGAGACTATTGAAAGGTAAGTGAGTTTGCCTCGCGGTTAAGCGCGCCAATTTAATTTGTCACTTCGCCCGCTCCAACGTAGCGCGCGCAAGCGCCAAGGCTTCGCGCAGCAAAGCAATATCTCCAAGCTGGTTGGCGAGAATCAACACTAACGCTGCATTCAAATCAGCACCTTGGCTCTCCGTCAGGCCGCGTTGCGCTTCGATAATGGCGCGATAAGCGGCATCGGGGTCGACGAATCGCGCGCTCGTATCAAGCGCAGTCATGGGGCACCTGCCTTGGCAAGCGCAGCTGCCACAACATCTTGCGTTACCTGATGAAACCGCGCCGCCACGTGGCGATCCGGCCGGATAAGATAGGCTGCGCCGGGGGTCAACGCGAACCGCTCAATCAAAATCCTATCTTTTTCATGAACGTCAATCACGGGCAGCCCATCAATCCCATCAGTGTCGCTAACATTACGGCGCCAGAGCAGCGCAAAATCATGCCGTAACCCCTCACTGAGATAGCCATCGCCCAAAGGCGCATCCGGAATGGGCGTGCCGGGTGAAGCGCCAGCAGCCCAAGGCTGCTCATCAGGCGTGGACAAGGGACTATCCTGATAGACGGTGGGCAAGGAAAGCCGGCCGGAATTGACAAATCGCCTACCGAATTCTGTCAGCCGCGCCAACGCTAGCGCCGCATTGCGAAAGCGGGCCTCCGTCCTGTGGCGGGGCGCGATAAAATCGGTGGCACGCGTAGAATTCAGGATATTTTCATCAGCTGCTTCGGAACGTTCTTGATCATAGCTCGCGATCAGCCCTGCCCTGCCCCGCAACGTAGCAGCGAGCTTCCAGCCGAGATTATCCGCATCCTGCACGCCGGAATTGGCGCCGCGTGCCCCAAAGGGGGAGACTTGATGCGCCGCATCGCCCGCAAAAATCAGCGCGTCATGCACAAAGCGTTCAAGCCGCCGACATTGAAAACGATAGATGGAGATCCATTCAAGTTCGAAATCAGCATGCCCCAACATGCGTTCAATGCGCGGGCGCACCACTCCGGGCTGCCTTTCATGTTCCGTATCTGCCTCCGGCGAAAGTTGCAGGTCAATCCGCCAGATATCATCGGGCTGCTTATGCAAAAGGCAGGATTGGCCTCCATGAAAGGGTGGATCAAACCAGAACCAGCGTTCTACCGGAAAAGGCGCGGTCATGCGCACATCGGCAATCAGGAATTGATCCTCAAACTCCTCACCGATGAATTCAAGGCCTAGCATGGCGCGCATCGGCGAACGCACTCCATCACAGGCAATGACAAAACGCGCATCAAGACGGTAAGGCCCGTCAGGTGTTTCAATGGTAAGCTCTGCGCCATCCTGGTGGTGCCGGATGCCGCTGACGCGATTGAGCCAGCGCAGATCAATACCCAAGGCCTGTGCGCGATCCACCAGGAATTTTTCCGCATAATATTGCTGCAAATTGATGAAGGCGGGCATCTTGTGGCCTTGTTCCGGCAGCAGATCGAACTGATAGAGCAGGTCTTCGCCCTGAAATACCTTGCCGATATTCCAGCGCACGCCCTTTTCCAGCATGGGCGCCGCACAGCCAAGCCGATCCCAGATTTCAAGCGTGCGCTTGGCAAAGCAAATGGCGCGTGAGCCCTCACCGATCCGGTCCTGATCATCCAGCAGCACGCACTCAACCCCGCGCAGCTTGAGATCAATGGCAAGCGTCAGCCCAACCGGCCCCGCACCAATGATCACGACCGGGTAGGAAGCGGGTTTGGCCCGCGCCTGATCCGCATGGCGGTGATAGGCAAAACGCGCGAAGGGTTCGGCTGTCCTCATGCCGTGGCGCTTGATAAAGGGAGCACCATGCCATCGCGGCCCACAACCAAAGGCCCGGCATAATGCGCGCGCACCGCTTCAATCCAATGCTGTTCGGTGACCAAAGGATCATCGGCGGGCACCAGGTGATTGAGCGCGAGCAGCCCGACACCCGCCCCGGCGGCAATCCGCCCAACATCTTCCGCGAGTGTGTGGCTATCCAGCAAATGCTGCTTCAACCGCGCCCCATTGCCAACGCGTGCCACCAGCCGATCAACGCCTGGCTCATAAATCGCTTCATGCACCAGAATATCCGCGCCACGTGCAAAAGCAGCGAGTGGCGGGAAATAGGTGGTATCGGCTGAAAAAACGACGCTCCCGCCGCCATGGTCAAACCGCAGCGCGAAGCAATCCGTGACGGGGGGATGTTTCACACGCAAGGCCGAAACCTTCACCCGTGCATCGGTAAAAACCTCACCATCAGCATATTCAAGCACCTCCACCAAGCGGGCCAGATCAGGCCGGCCTTCATCTTCAATGCGGATCGCGATGTCGTAGGAAAGTGACGCCAAAAAGCCCTGCCAGACAGAGCGCGTGCCCACCGGCCCATGCACCACCATTTTTTCCTTCAAGCCGGCCGTCCAGGCGGTATGGATCAGCGGTCCCATTTCCAGCACATGATCGGAATGAAGATGGGTGATGACGATGTTGCGCAATTCGGGCAAGGGCATTCCCGCTTCCACTAGGCCGCGCGTCACGCCAAGCCCGCAATCGATCACATAGGGATAGCCCCCAATCACCAGTAAATTCGCGGTGGGCGAAGGCCCGCCCCTGCGAATAGCAGGGCCGCCCTTTATGCCAAGCAGCACCACGCGATCCGGCGGAGGGGACGCTGTATTCATCTCACCAGGCCTGTTTCTTTTTCGGGTTGAAGCGCTTCGATAAACCGTCCCAGCAGTTGATGTAGTTTTTCTGCAAACTCGGCAGCTTCGCCGCATGGGCGGTGACGCGTTGCGGAAAACGTGTCTCAAACATGAAGGCCATGGTGCCGGTCAACTTCACCGGCTTCAGTTCCGCGTTCGACGCATGTTCAAACGCCGCCGCATCAGGCCCATGGGGCAGCATTTGATTATGCAGCGAAAACCCACCCGGTACGAAGCCTTCGGGCTTCGCATCATAAACGCCATAGATCAGGCCCATGAATTCACTCATGACATTGCGATGATACCAGGGCGGGCGGAAGGTATTCTCTGCCACCATCCAGCGTTCCGGGAAAATGACAAAGTCAATATTGGCCGTGCCTTCCTCCCCAGAGGGCGATGTCAGCACGGTAAAAATCGAAGGGTCGGGATGATCAAATGAAATGGAACCGACTGCGGCATAACGCCTGAGATCATATTTATAGGGGTAGTAATTCCCATGCCAGGCAACAACATCCAGAGGCGACTGGCCGATTTCAGTGACGAAAAGATCACCCCCCCATTTGACGAAAAGCTTTGATGGCGCGTCGTCATCCTCATAAGCGGCGACGGGGGTCAGGAAGTCGCGCGGATTGGCAAGGCAATTCGCGCCAATCGGGCCGCGATTGGGCAGAGTGAAGGCTCCACCATAATTTTCGCAGACATAGGCACGTGCCGGCCCATCCGGGATTTCGCAGCGGAAGATGATGCCGCGCGGAATGACGCAAATCTCACCCGGTTCAATTTCAATCACGCCGAATTCAGTGCAGAAGCGCAGCCGGCCTTGCTGCGCCACAATCAGCAATTCGCCATCGGCGTTGCAGAAATACTCGCGCTGCATGGACCGGGTGATGGAGGCAATATGCGCGGCCAGGCCGATTTGTGTATCGGAATCGCCCGCCGTGGTGATGGTGGTAAGGCCTTCGACAAAACTGACGCGCTTGCGCGGCATGGGCGAAGGATCCCAGCGCATTTGCCCCAGCATGGGCTGGCGTTCGGCGACATTGGGGGCGGTACGAATCAGGCCCGGATCAATCGCGCGATAGAAGCCGGAATGCTTCACGCTCGGGCGAATGCGATAAAGCCAGGAGCGTTCATTCTTGCCATGTGGCGCCGTGAAGGCCGAACCGGAAAGCTGCTCGGCGTAAAGCCCGTAATGGCATTTCTGCGGCGAATTGCGCCCGACTGGCAGGGCATCGGGTAGCGCTTCCGTCTCAAAGGAATTGCCGAAGCCGGACATATACGCTGGCGCAGTCATGGGCGGTTTGGGCTTCGGCATGGTTCTGCTCCGGCGCGGATCAATCAACCTTGGCGCCGGAAATGCGCACCAGTTCCGCCACGCGCGGCATCTCGGCAGCGAAGAAAGTCGCGAATTCCTCAGGCGTGCTGCCGACCGGTTCGTAGCCGAGGGACAGCACGCGTTCGCGTATCTGCGGGTCTTTCAACCCTGCCGCCAAGGCTTGCGACATGCGCTGCACCGCGGCAGTCGGCGTGCCCGCGGGGGCAAATGCGCCAAGCCAGGAGGAAAACTCATAGCCCGGCACCACCTCCGCCACCGCCGGCACATCCGGAAATTCAGACGAGCGCTGCGACCGCGTAATGGCCAATGCCCGCACCTGATCGCCTCGGATTTGCTGCACGGTTTCCACGATGGGCGAAAACACGATGTCCACGCGCCCGGCCACCAGATCCGTCATGGCTGGCGCCCCGCCACGATAACTGATGTGCGTGAATTGCACCTGCGCCAGATGCTCAAACAGGGCAGCGGCGAAATGCTGCGAAGACCCTGCCCCGGCCGTACCGACATTGACCCGCCCCGGATTGGCGCGCGCAAAGGCCACCAAATCAGCAAGGCTGCGTGCCTGAAAACCCGGATGCGCCACCAGCATGTTCGAACTTTTCACAAACAGCGACACAGCCGTGAAATCCTTCACCGGATCAAAGGGCAGGTTGCGATAAAGCGCCGCATTCACTGCTTGCGACCCCATGGAGGCGACCACCAGCGTATGCCCATCCGGCGCGCTGCGCGCCACATGCTCGGTCGCGATATTTCCCGCCGCACCTACGCGGTTTTCCACCACGGCCGGCTGAGGCAGGGCGGCGGTCAGCGCCTGCGCCATCAGCCGGCCGGTCGTATCCGTGGACCCGCCAGCGGCGAAGCCGACCACAAGCCGAATAGGCCGGCTTGGCAACCATTCCGCGCCTTGCGCAGCGGCACCGCGCATGATCAGCGGCGTAGCCGCCATGCCTGTCACCAGGCTCCGACGATTGATCATGATGTTCCCTCCCCTCTTTTTTTATCACACGTCGAAGAAAACCGTCTCCTCCGCGCCCTGCAAATGGATATCGAAGACATAGGTATTCTCAGCGCCATTCACCCGCTGCGCAATCAGCGTCTTGCGCCGTTCCGGCTGTTCGATCAGGCGCAGCACCGGGTCTTCCGCATTGGCCGTTGCCTCGTCTTCAAAGTAAAGCCGCGTGAGAAGCCCAAGATTGATGCCGCGTGCCACGATCCAAATCAGGATATGCGGCGCAAGTCTGCCCTCCCCATGCCGACGCGCCACGCGCCCCGGCTTGATGGTGTTGAAAGACCATGTGCCCGTTTCAAAATCCGTCCCCGTGCGCCCCCAACCGCGAAAAGCCGCATCGCGCGGCCCCGGCCCCTGATCCGCCGGATGGTTGAAACGGCCAAAGGAATCCGCCTGCCAGATTTCGACCAAGGCATCGCGAATCACCGCGCCGGTGCCATCGAAAATCCGTCCTTCGATACGAATGCGCTGACCTTGGACTTCAGAGCCAAGCGTGATGGAACCCAAATTGTTTTCTAAGATATCGAAACCGGCCTGGCGTGGGATCAGGCCGATATGCACAAAGGGTCCCGCGGTTTGGGAAGGCGTTTCAGGCGAATAGCCAAGCGCATCGGGCGTGATCATGGCGGTTCAATTCCCTTGCAGCTTGTTTTCAAACACCGTGGCGCGTGTGCCGCGCAGCACGATATCCCAGCGAAAGGCCAGCGTATCGAGCGGCACCGATGCCGCAAGATCAAGCCGCGCTATCAGACGATCCCGCGCCGCGGCATCGGGAATGGTGTTCAGGATACTGTCATGGCGGATCAGCGGATCGCCCTCAAAATACATTTGCGTAATCAGCCGTTGAGCAAAGCCCGTGCCGAAGACCGAAAAATGGACATGCGCGGGGCGCCAATCATTTACCTTGTTGCGGAAAGGATAGGGGCCGGGCTTGATGGTACGAAAGACATAACGCCCTTCACCATCCGTCAGGCAGCGCCCACAGCCACCAAAATTCGGATCAATAGAGCCGACATAATTATCATTACGATGACGATATTTCCCCGATGCATTGGCCTGCCAAAGCTCCACCAAGGCGCCGCGCAAGGGCCGCGCATTGCCATCCAGCACACGGCCATGAATGATGATGCGCTCGCCAACCGGAAAGCCTTCCTTGGCGTAATTCAGGATCAGATCATTGTCGCGCGGGCCAAGTTCTTCCGCGCCAAACACCGGACCTGTCAGATCCGCCATGCCGGTCTTCAAGGAAAGCGGTGGGCGCGTCGGCCCGCGAAACATGCTGGTCTTGTAGATCGGCGATATCGGCAGCGGGTGCGCCGCCGGATCACGCTGAATGAAATCCTCCTGAGCCATCAGGCGTCCCTCCCCTTTTTCTTTGAGGCGGGCATTGCAGCAAGGGCGCCACGGTCACAGCACGGCATGGGCGATCTCTTCCCTGGAAGTTTCCTGTCCGGCGCTGGCCTGCTATGGCTTCCTTGCGCCTAGCCGATTATGAGAGGACCAGCCGCAAGCCTCGTCAAGCAAATTCACCACAGGGCCGGCGCCGGCTGCAGGGGAATAAGGTCATGCGTCTTCCAACGCGTACCCAGGTTGCGATTATCGGCGCGGGTCCGGCGGGGCTGCTGCTTGGCCAATTGCTGCATCAGGCCGGGATTGATGCGGTCATTCTGGAACAGCGCAGCGCGGATTATGTGCTGGGGCGCATTCGCGCTGGCGTCATTGAACAAACCACGGCGCAGCTTTTGGAACGCGCCGGGGTTGGCGCGCGCATGCAGGCGGAAGGCCTTGTGCATCATGGTTTTTCGCTTTGTGTGGATGGTGTGCGGCAGCGGGTTGACCTCAGCCGCCATACAGGTGGCAAGACCGTCACCGTCTATGGCCAGACGGAAATCACCCGTGACCTGATGCAGGCCAGGAAAGCCGCCGGGCTCATCACGATTTACGAGGCAGAAAACGTAACTCCTCTGGATTTCGATACGGCGCAGCCCAAGGTGCGTTTTCAAGCCGATGGTGCCCTGCATGAAATGGCCTGCGACATCATCGCAGGTTGCGATGGCTTCCACGGCATTTCCCGCGCGAGCGTGCCGCCAGAGGCGATAACGCTTTACGAAAAAATCTATCCCTTTGGCTGGCTAGGGCTTTTGGCGGATGTGCCGCCCGTTGATCACGAATTGATCTATGTCCGTCACCCGCGGGGCTTTGCGCTTTGTAGCATGCGGAGCAAAACCCGCAGCCGGTACTATTTGCAATGTGATTTGAATGACAGCGTGGCCAATTGGTCCGATGACGCCTTCTGGGCAGAGCTGCGTCGGCGGCTTGACCCGCCGGCGGCATCGGCGCTCACCACCGGGCCATCACTTGAAAAAAGCATTGCACCATTGCGCAGTTTCGTTGCCGAACCGCTGCGTTTTGGCAGGCTTTTCCTGGCCGGGGATGCCGCGCATATCGTGCCGCCCACCGGCGCCAAGGGGCTCAATCTGGCGGCATCAGATGTGCATTATCTGGTTGAAGCGCTGGAAGGGTTTTTCCGCACCGGCCAGGATGCTGCGCTGGCGCATTACTCCCCCCGCGCACTCGCACGCATTTGGAAGGCCGAGCGTTTCAGCTGGTGGTTCACCAGCCTGTTGCATCGCTTTGATGGCGCCGAAAGCGCCTTTGATGAACGGCTGCGCGGGGCAGAGCTTGCCTATCTGATGCAATCCGAAGCGGCGCAAGCGGCACTCGCGGAAAACTATGTCGGTCTTGGGTTTTGAAGGCCTGGCCTGACCGGCAGGGCCCAAAACTGCTTTTTGCTTGCTGGCACCTGAGGGTAATGCTAGCCAAGGAGCAGAAAAAACTGCCGCCTCGGCCCGGACCCAGCATGATCCGGCAAAGATAAAGGAACGTCCATGAACCCGTCCCGCCGCGCAAGCCTTGCCCTTGGCATCGGCGCCCTTGCCAGCCCGCTGGTTGTTCGTGATCTGAAGGCGCAGGCGCAAATCACGCTGCGTCTGCATCACTTCCTTCCGCCCGCATCCAATGGGCAGCAGCGCTTCCTGGCGCCCTGGGCGCAGCGCATTGAACAAGCCTCTGGCGGGCGGCTGCGCATTCAGATTTTCCCGGCCATGCAGCTTGGTGGCACGCCGCCGCAGCTTTTCGATCAGGCGCGCGATGGTGTCGCGGATATTATCTGGACGCTGCCCGGCAATACGCCCGGTCGTTTTCCGCGCATTGAAGCCTTTGAACTGCCCTTCTTCGCCTCTCGCCGCGCCATCACCAATTCCCGCGCGCTGCAGGAATATGGCGAACAGCATCTGGGCGAAGAATTCCGCGAAGTGAAGCCGCTTTGCTGGTGGGCACATGATCATGGCGTGATCCATGCCAATAAGCGTGTCGCGCGGCTTGAGGATATGTCCGGCTTGCGGTTGCGTTTCCCGACCCGCCTTTGTGGTGAAGCATTGCGTGCCTTGGGAGCACAGGCCATTGGCATGCCCATTCCGCAAGTGCCCGAATCCCTCGCGCAGCGCGTGTTGGATGGCACGGTGGTACCCTGGGAAGTGGTCCCCGCGATCCGCGTGCATGAATTGGTGCGCTATCATACCGAAATACCGGGCTCGCCCACGCTGTACACGGCAACCTTCGTGCTGGCGATGAACAGGGCGCGCTATGATGGCCTTCCCGCCGATCTTCGTCAGATCCTGGATGCCAATTCCGGCATGGTCGCCGCCAGCATGGCCGGTGAGGCGTGGGATGCCGCTGCGGAAGCCACGCTTACCATCGTGCGCGCCCGCCAAGGCAATACCATCACGACCCTGCCGGAGGAGGAGGTCGCGCGCTTCCGCACCGCGACCCAACCAGTGATGGATACTTGGCTGAGGCAGGCAACGGAACGCGGCCTGCCGGCGGAACGCTTGCTTGCTGATGCGCGCGCAGCACTACAGAAATACGCGTGAGCGAAACCTCCGGCGGCACCCTGGATCAGACAACTTCTGAAACCGGGTTGCGTCTGCTTGATCGCCTAGCGCGCCTGCTCGCGATGCTGGGCGGCGCCTTGGCGGTTTGCCTTGCGCTGCTGGTCAGTACCTCCATTACCTTGCGGGCCTTTGGGCTTGGTGGCGTGCGCGGAGATTTCGAATTCGTGCAAATGGGGGTCGCGCTGATTGTCTTTGCCTTCATGCCCTGGAGCCAAGCGCGGCGCGGTAATGTGATGGTGGATAGCTTCACCACCAGGCTGGCGCCACGCTTTCAGGCTGCGCTTGATGCGCTCTGGGAAGTTGTCTTTGCTGCCATGATGGCGCTGATTGCCTGGCGGCTTGGCGCGGGTGCCATGGAAGCCGCACGCAGCAGCACCACGACCATGGTCTTGCTGCTGCCCATCGCTCCCGCCATCGCCGCATGCGCGGGGCTTGCCGGCTTTACTGCCGTGGTCGCACTTGCGATGGCCTTCATACGCCTGAGGGGTAGTGCATGAGCGGCTTGGAAATCGCCATTTTTGGCTTCCTTGCCATGCTGGCGTTGATCGCGCTTCGCATGCCGGTCGGGCTTGCGATGTTGGTCGTGGGCGCGCTCGGCTATATCCACCTGACCAGCTTGCAGGCTTTTCTGTCCTACATCAAAACCACGCCCTACCATAACTTCGCCAATTACACGCTTTCGGTCATTCCGCTTTTCATCCTGATGGGGGCGCTGGCCGAGGTTTCGGGGCTTTCCACTGATTTATTTCGTGCTGCGCGCGCCTGGATCGGGCATCGCCGCGGCGGGCTTGCTTCCAGCACCATCGGCGCCTGCACAGCCTTTGGCGCCATTTGTGGTTCTTCCGTTGCAACAACAGCCACTTTTGGGCGCACGGCGCTGCCGGAATTCCGCCGCTATGGCTATGATCTTGGCTTTGCCACCGGCACGATTGCAGTGGGCGGCACGCTTGGCATTCTGATACCGCCTTCGGTGATCCTTGTGGTTTACGCTATCTCTACCGAACAAAATATCGTCAAGCTGTTTCAGGCCGCGCTGATTCCGGGCTTGCTGGCAACCGCCTTTTATCTTTGCGTTATCGCTTACATGGTGCGGCGTAACCCCAGCCTGGCACCGCCGAGTGAAAAGCTTCCCATGGCCGAACGCTGGCGCGCGCTGGCGGGGGCATGGCCGGCGGCGCTTGTCACCATTGTCATGCTGGGTGGCATTTACGGCGGTATTTTCACACCAACCGAAGGCGCCGCCGCCGGTGCCACTGCCATGCTGCTGGTTGGGCTGGCGCGGCGCAGCATCGGCTTCAGGGAATTCGGCACGGCGTTGATCCGCACGGCGGAAACCACGGCGATGATTTTCGTGATCCTGCTGGGGGCAGAAGTATTCAACGCCTTCCTTGCCTTTTCGCAACTGCCAATGGAAGCCGCACAAGCCATTGCGGGGCTTGGTCTGCCACCGCATGCGGTGCTGGTCATGCTGCTCGCCTTCTATATCCTGCTTGGCGCGGTGATGGATGAATTGGCGATGATCCTACTGACGCTGCCAGTGTTTTTTCCCATCATAACGGCGCTTGATTTCGGCATGGCGCCAGATGATGTGGCAGTATGGTTCGGCATTCTGGTGCTGATTGTCTGCGGCATTGGCCTGACGGCGCCGCCCATTGGGCTCAATGTTTTTGTGGTGAATGCCATTGCCCGGGATGTGCCGATGTTCGCCACCTATCGGGCGGTGGCCCCCTTCGTGGTGGCGGATGTGCTTCGCCTGGCACTGGTGGTGATTTTCCCCAGCCTCACGCTTTGGTTGATGTGGTTGCTGGCGGATTAAAGCGTTGCCCCTTAGAGCGTGTTGGGTTCACGCAGCCCGCTCTACAACTTTGTTTTTTGAGCATCTTCACACGTTCAGATGATTCCATCTGAACGTGAACTGCTCTATGGACGCTGAGCGGCGCTGGCCCCAGCACCGGCCTTTGTTGCCTTTGCAGATCACCGCTCGGGCGAAAGCAATGTCAGCGCCTTTTCGCGCCCCAGAAGTATTTCAGCCAATCGCAAGAGATCCATTTGCGTCAAGGAAACACCTGTCAGGTCCTTGCGCGCCGCGGTGAATGCCCTGATCAGGCGTTGCTGAATTTCATCATAGCTCGGGTTATTGCCAAAGTGCCGGCCAAGAATTTCCAGGCGCCGGGCAGCGCGTGCATCGCGTTCCAACTGGGCAAAGGCCGCATCAGAAAAAGGCTCAGCCGATGGCGCAAGTGACGGCAAAATCTGCTCATCCATGATTTCCAGCATCATCACGCGGCAATATTCCTCAAGTCGCCAGAATAAGGCCGAGAGTTGTCGGCGGCGGCGCGGAATTTGAAAGAACGGCGTAAGCGCCAGCGCTTCCATTGTCTTACCGATTTCTTCCGCCCGTTCAGCCGCTTCATAGGATTCGTAATCGACAAGCTTGGGCAGGGCGGCATCAATCCAATTTTCCAGGCTTTCAATGATAATCTCCAGCGTACCCGGCAGCATGCCCCCAGCGGCAAGACCCGCAAGAGCGGAGGGGTTGCGGATATGGCGCAACAAGGTCCGAAAACTGGCGGCAAAAACTTCGGGACCTTCGCTTGCGGGGCCCTGTAAGGCTTCCTTGAGCGTTCCCGTGGCTATTTCGGCATCACCCATGCGCAGGATTCTCCAAAGCGCATGCGCATGGGTCCATACGCCCGCAGCCAATCGAATCATCGGGCGGAAATCCTCTGGCGCGAATCCTGCCTCGGTCCACCGCGTTCCCGGTGTGATGCGTTCTGCAGCCCTGGCGGCGCCCTCCCACAGGGGCTGGCCGAATTTTTCCACCATCGCCACATCGGAAAAAACAGAATTACGCAGGCCTGCGGTCATATTCCGCACTTCCTGATCAAGCTGATCTCCGACCAAGGAGGAAATCACATGAAGGGCCGAACGGGGAATCGTCCCTGGGTCGCGCCGCCACGCAACTGGATCAACCAGCGCCCCCGATAGCGGCAAAAAAAGCAACCTGGTGAGCGTTATGGGGCGCGGCGGCCGAAGTATCGAAAGGCGTGGACGTATTTCTGCAATCAGACCATCAAGCTTGGACCGGTCAGGCAGCCGGTCAATCATGGCAACAATACGCAAAAGATTCTCATCACTGGCCGTGCTCAGGCTCTCGGCCAGGGTATCGGCTGGCTTCGCCGCGGGGGGAGCCTCCGCATCAACAGGCGTGGCCATGCGGGATCTATCGCTGACCCGACCTCGGAAGCGCGCCACGTGATCACGGCCAGAGCCACCCCGCACGCCTGCACCACTCGGGGTCATCCGGTTTTCGAAATTCAGGCTGAAGCTGATGAGACCTTCATTTCGTTCGGTGATACCAAGGCTTTGTCCACTCCGCCAATCAGCGCCTTGCGAGACCATGCGCGAAAGCCGCGATGGCGCTTCGCGGGCCTGATCTGGCGCGAACCAATCATGCACTTCCCGCGGCAAAGCAGGTACCAGCGCGGCCAAATCCCAGGCGATGCTGCGGCGCATCTGACTATCTGTTCTGCGCCACAAGGCCACCAGGACCCCCCAGCCGTCCAACAACCATTCAAGCCGCCGCGCCCGCTCCAGAACCTTGGCAGCATTGATCCGCGGGCGCATCAGTAGATCAACAATATCGCCCAGTCGTGTTTGCACCTCTGCGAGGGCGAGCTCGGCATAATGCAGGCTTGTCCCAGCAGCCTCGATCAGAAAATCGATGGCATTGTGTTCGCCATCGCCATCGCCAACCCCCTCATCCATCAACGCGCGGTATTCCTGCGCCATGAAGGCTATTTCAGCCATCAGGCGTCGCGACGGCGCGGTAGCGCTATCAGGCCCCATGAAGGCAAGCGTCGCTGCAAGGGCGCGCAGGGATTGCGCAAATGTCGGATCAAGCCTGGCAAGGCCTTCTTCAATCCGCGCCAGATCAGGCGGCGTAAGCTTGTGCGTTGCCGCACGGGCGAAGTTGGCTGCTAGTCCCTGGGAACATTGGACAAGGAATTCGGCCAATAGCTTCGCCTCATTCGCGGTTTCTTCCTTCAAAGCCTCCTGCACTGCCTTCGCAACCAGCCGGCCGGCCAAGCCTTCCACGGCCACTTGCATCGCTTCGCGTCGAATTGCCGTGGGGTGAATTTCCGGTGCCTTGGAGAGCATTTCCCAAAGTCGCAGATCATATAGCGTGGGCGCGCCGATTTCCGGCAAGTCTCGCCAGGATAGAATATAGCTTCCCTTTGCCTGGGCCGGATTAAGCAACACGAGTTCAAAGCCACGTTGGTCAGGCGAATGGCGAATGCGCGCGCCAAGCAAGCGCGGGCTGGTGAAAGGCACGCCCGCGCCAATCAAAGCGTAGGATGCAATATCGCCGCGCGGTGCAGCGGTTTGCTCCATGCCGGTACCCTCAGACAATGGCCACCCCGCCCGTCGCTGCATGGCTTGGCGGGAACCACCGAGGCCAGCCCATCACAGGCCCCCACGAGGAAGAGGGCCGTTTACAAAGGGTCGCCAGCCCCGAGGCCACACCCCAGCAAAAGTTCAGACTTGACCCCTTCATAAGCATGGCGGCAGGATATCAGAAGGGCCTTGGTGTTGAAAGCATGATGCGTCTTGGCGTCACGCGTTTCCCCATGCCATTGGGCACCTGCCGCTTTAGAAGCGTCGGCCAGGGCGCGAGTGGTACCCAAAAGGCCAATCATCACCCCCTTTGAAGCACTTCCATTTGACAATCATTGCCTGGGCACGCACCGAAGCCCCAGCAAACCGCATTTTCCGAGCCGCCAAGTGATACCATTTGGCTAGAAAATGCTTCAAATCGCCTTTGCCGCGCGCAAGGCAGCGATTTCTTCAACCGAAAAGCCAAATTCACCCAGAATCTGATCAGTATGCTCACCACGTTCCGGGGTTGGGTTGCGCGCGCAAGTCACACCGGCAATCTGCATCGGTGCGCGCACCAGAGCGATTTCGCCAAGCGCGGGGTGGGCCACCGGCATCGCCATGCCCAGATGCTTCACCTGCGTATCGGCGAAAACCTGATCCATGGAATAGACCGGCCCGCTTGGCACGCCGGCCTTGTTCAAGGCTTCCACCCATTCGGCGGTGGTTTTCTCCGAAAGGCGCGATTGCAGCAGCGCATTGGTCTTGTCACGATTGGCATGGCGCGACTTGTCGGTAGCAAAGGCCGGGTCCTTCGCTTCTTCGGTGATGCCAAGCGTGGCCACAATCCGATCCCACATTTGCTGCCCGCCGCCGGCCAGGTTCATCAGCCCATCCTTGGTGCGGAACAGGCCGGTCGGCGTTGTGGTTGGGTGGTCATTGCCGGCCTGGCCGGGGATATCGCCCTTCATGGTCCAGCGCGTCGCCTGGAAATCCATCATGGCGATCATGGCTTCAAGCAGGCTGGTATGCACCCAGCGGCCCTTGCCCGTGGTTTCGCGCTCCAACAGCGCCACCAGAATGCCGATCGCGGTATAAAGCCCCGCCGTCAGGTCCGCGACAGGAATGCCCGCGCGCACCGGGCCTTGGCCGGGCAGGCCGGTGACACTCATGATACCACCCATGCCTTGCGCAATCTGGTCAAAGCCTGGCCGCTTGGCATAGGGCCCATCCTGGCCAAAGCCAGAAATCGAGCCCAGCACAATGCGCGGGTTCACCGCCGATAGCGCAGCGAAATCAATGCCCAGGCGTTCCTTCACATCCGGTCGGTAATTTTCCACGACAACATCCGCCTTGGCGACCAGGCGGCGGAAGGCGGCCAGCCCCTCGGGCGCCTTCAAATTCAGCGTCATGCCGCGCTTGTTGCGATGCGTATTCTGGAAATCCGGCCCATGACGCTCCCCGCCCAGGCCCTTGCCCGTATCCACCTCATCGGTGGCTTCCACCTTGATGACATTGGCGCCCCAATCCGCAAGCTGGCGCACACAGGTGGGGCCGGAACGGACGCGCGTCAGGTCAAGCACGGTAAAGCGGGAAAGCGGCATCATTGCAGGGTCTCCATCGGAATTCGGCGCCTTGTTGGCATTCTGGCCCGGTCGCGGCAAGGGCGCGGGTTGACGCGCCAGCGCCGCGCGCTACCCATGTGCATCCCAAAGCCGAGGAACCTGACCATGACCGAAGATCTGCTGCACGAAATCCGCGAAGGCGGCATTGCCTGGACCACTTTCAACCGCCCGCAAGCGCGCAATGCCATGACCTTCGCCATGTATGCGCGCCTGGCCGAATTGGCCGATGAGATCAGCGCCGATCCCGCTATCCGCGTCTGGGTGATTATGGGCGCAGGCGGCAAGGCGTTTGCGTCCGGCACAGATATTTCCCAATTCCGCGAATTCCGCACCGCCGAGGATGCGCTGAATTACGAAGCGCGCATTGATAAGGTGCTGGGCGCGCTCGAACGCTGCACCAAGCCCGTGATCGCGGCCATCACCGGGGCCTGCACCGGCGGCGGGCTTGGCATTGCCGGCTGCTGCGATATCCGCATTGCCGATAAGGGTGCCCGCTTCGGTCTGCCGATTGCGAAGACGCTCGGCAATATCCTGAACATGCACAACTTCGCCCGCTTCTATGCGCTGGTCGGCCCCGCTGCCGTCACTGAAATGATCATGACCGCGCGCCTCTTTTCCGCTGATGAGGCGAAGCATATCGGCCTGATTTCCGAAATGCTTGAGGCGCCGGATGATGTCGCCAATCGCGCGATGGAATTGGCAACCACCATTTCCGGCTTGGCACCGCTGACGCTACGCGCCACCAAGGAAGCGATCCGCAGGCTGCGTAAGGCCACCAGCGAGGTTGAGGGCGATGATCTGGTGACCATGTGCTTCACCAGCGCCGATTTCCAGGAAGGGGTCAGCGCCTTCCTGAACAAGCGCGCGCCGCAATTCACCGGGCGGTAATCACGACACACCCTGCAAAAGCGCTCAATGCGCGGCTCAACTCATGGCAGCGTTAGGGCGCGGGGCGAATATCAGGCTGGATTGATCGGCTTTCGCGTGATCCGTTGCAGCGGGTCACGCGACAGGGTGCTGTGAAGCCCCTTCGCATACCGAAATCTGAACCCTGTCAAGCGGCGTGAGGTCTATGCCAGGGCGCATAGGGCATGCTGCCCGCCGGGAAGGCCGTGCAATTTTCTTCGCATTCATTACCAAGAAATTCGCAAATTTGCTCCAAATCAATAAATCTTTACCCTGACTGCACCAAACATCCAGAGAAAGTGCGGAGGAAAACGCCATGACAACCGAACCCGTCCATATTGACCGTTTCATCATGATCCATGCCGGCCGGAATGACGCCTGGCGCGATCTGACCCATAGCGCGGAAGCTTGGGCCAATGGCAAGACCGAGCGCAGCACGGTGGAGGAAAAGCTTGCCCGGCTGCTCCCTACCGAGGAATTCTTCGCATTTCCAAGTCATAGCCTGCTTTCGGGCCTGCGGGAACGCGTGGCGCGCGATGATGGCGCCGGTGCGGTCGCCCTGCTGCGGCGCATTTCCGGCGCCCTGCTCACGCGCGCCTATCGTGAACACCCCGGCGAATGGGATATCCATGACGAATCGCCGGCCGATACGGTTGCGGATATCCTGCCGCCCACCATGGCCGATCATGGCCATCATCGCCCGTATTTTGAGGTGCTGGTGGTGTCCAACCAGCCAGCGGCGCGTTGGCCCGCCTTGGCCGATGAATTGCGCAAGCTCCGCCGCAAGGAAGATCGCTTTGTTTATGAAGCGGTCTTTGTCGGTTCCTTCGAAGATGCCTTTTGTGCCGCCGCCGCCAATCCGGCCTTTGCCGCCGTGATCCTGGTGGAAGGCTTCCCCTATCGTTCACGGCATGACGCTTCGATCCTGCGCTCACTCACCGCATCGCTACCGGAGCCGAGTTCCCCTGAAGAATCTGCCCTGAAGCTTGCGGCGGGGCTGAAGCGCCTCAGGCCCGAATTGGATATCTATCTGATGTCCGATCAGGACGTGGAAACCCTTGCCGGCGATCCCGCCACGGGCAGCATCCGGCGTATCTTCTACGGCGTTGAGGAATTGCTGGAACAGCATCTCGCCATTCTGGAAGGCGTGCAGGAACGCTATGAAACGCCCTTCTTCGACAATCTGAAGAAATACGCCATGCGCCCAATCGGCACCTTCCACGCGCTGCCAATCGCGCGCGGGAAATCCGTGTTCCGATCCGATTGGATCCGCGACATGGGCGAATTCTACGGCATCAACCTGTTCCTGGCTGAAAGTAGCGCCACCACTGGCGGCCTTGATAGCCTGCTGGAACCCACAGGCAACATCAAACGCGCGCAGGAAATGGCCGCACGCGCCTTTGGTGCTGATCATGTGTTTTTCGTGACCAATGGTACCTCCACCTCCAACAAGATGGCGGTGCAGGCACTGACAGCGCCGGGCGATGTGATCATTGTTGATCGCAACTGCCATAAATCACACCATTACGGCATGGTGCTGACCGGGGCGCAGCCCTTCTATGTGGAAGCCTATCCGCTCACGCAATATTCCATGTATGGCGCGGTGCCGCTTTCCACCATCAAACGCGCCATGCTGGCGCTGAAGGCGGAAGGGCGGCTTGATCGGCTGAAAATGCTCGATCTGACGAACTGCACCTTTGATGGCCATATGTATAATGTGCGCCGGGTGATGGAAGAATGCCTGGCAATCAAGCCCGACCTGATTTTCCTCTGGGATGAAGCCTGGTCCGGCTTTGCGCGGTTCTCACCTTTGCTCCGCCCCAGAACGGCCATGGGCGCGGCGGCGGAAATCGAAGCCTGGATGCAGGACCCCGCTTCGGTTGCGGCCTATGAACAGCAAAAAGCGGCGCTTGGTGATGCGCCTTCCGATGAAACCCTGCTGGCCACGCGCCTGATCCCTGACCCGCGCCAAATCAGGCTGCGCGTTTATCAGACGAATTCCACGCATAAATCCATGTCATCCATCCGCCAGGGCTCCATGCTGCTGGTGAAGGATGTGGACTTCCACACGGTTGAAGCGCAATTCCACGAAGCGGTCTTCACCCATGCCTCCACCAGCCCCAATCAGCAGCTGATCGCAAGCCTTGATGTCGCGCGCCGGCAGATGGAGCTTGAAGGCTATGGGCTGGTGATGAATGCGATTGAAATCGCGCTCAAGATCCGTGGCATGGTCAATCGCCATCCGCTGATCTCCAAATACTTCCGCATCCTTGGCGCGGATGAGATGATCCCGGCGGAATATCGCCAATCGGGCTTTGTGGATTACCTGAAACCCGGCATTACCTGGGCGAATATCGTCCATGCCATGATGGAAGATGAATTCTATCTGGACCCGACCCGCATGACGCTTGTCTGCGGTACGGCCGGCTATGATGGCACGCAATTCAAGGGGCTGCTGGCCGATAAGTACAATATCCAGTTGAACAAGACCTCACGCAATTCAGTGCTGCTGCAATCGAACATCAACAATACGCGGAGCGACGCGGCGCATCTGATCCGCGTGCTGGTGGAAATCAGTCAGGAAATTGAAAAGCGCCTCTCCGTTGGCGGGCCTGAGGCGCGTGCCAGCTTCGATGCGCGCGTGAAGTCACTGATGACCGATGTGCCGGATTTGCCGAATTTCAGCCACTTTCACACGGCCTTCCGCGCCGATGCCGGTGAGACAACGCCAGAAGGCGATATGCGCAGCGCCTTCTTCGGCGCCTATCACGCCGAACAATGCGAATATGTCCCTCTATTCGGTGCCGAATGCGACAAGCGCCTGAAGGAAGGGCCGGAGATGATTTCGGCCAATTTCGTCATTCCCTATCCGCCGGGTTTCCCGATCATGGTGCCGGGCCAGGTGCTGACGCAGGAGACCATCGATTTCATGCGCAAGCTCGATGTCAAGGAAATCCACGGCTATGAACGCGAACGCGGGCTGAAGCTTTTGCGCGCCGATGCCGTTGGCGCAGCCAAGCGGCGCTGAGGAGAGAGCCAGATGTTACAGGAATTCTTCCATTTTCTGGCGACCAACCCCTTCATCCTGCTGTTCCTCACGGTTGGGCTCGCTGTTTGGCTCGGCCGGCAGAGCATTGCGGGCTATGGGCTTGGCATGGTGGCTTCCGCCATCATCGTGGGTAGCGGGCTTTCGGTCTGGGCTTCAGTTTATGGCGAAAAGCTCGCACTCGATAACTTCACCAAAAGCCTGTTCTATTACCTGTTCATGTATGGCGTTGGGCTCAGGGTTGGGCCTTCCTTCGTGAATAGCCTTGGTGGCGATGGCATCAAATTCACTGCGCTTGCCATCGTGTCCTGCCTTTGTGGCCTGACCATTGTCGTACTTGGTGTGCGATTTCTGGAACTGCCGCCTGGCACGGCGGGCGGCATCCTGGCCGGGTCGCAGACCATGTCGGCGGCGATTGGTTCCGCTGAACAGGCTGTGACCTCTGGTGCCATCACCCTGCCAGCAGGCACCAGCGCGGGCGATGTCAGCGCCATGATCGCGCTTTCCTATGGCATCACCTATCTTTGGGGCACGGTCGGCATCATCCTGATCACGAAGTATCTGCCGACCTGGTGGGGCATTGATGCGCGTGCCGCGGCGCGCGACTATGAAAAGGAACATGGCGTCGCGAGTGGCGATGCGCCGGCGGTCTCCGGCTGGGTTGCAGGCAGCTTGCGGGCCTATCGGCTGGAAAATTCCGGCTGGGTCGGTCGCACCATGGCCGATATGCTGCGCGAAAATCCGGAATATCGCTTCGTCAATATCGTGCGCGATGGCACGGCACTCGGCGCGCGGGAAGATTTGCCATTGGCGCTTGGTGATATCATCGCGCTTGGCGGCACGCTGACCGGCCTCACGGATAAAATGGGCCTGATCGGGCCGGAGGTTGCGGATCGCACCGCGCTTGATCTGCCGCTGGATCGTGCCGAAATCCTGGTGACCAATCGTGATACCTTGAAGAAAACGCGTGAGGAATGGCGCGCCCTGCCTGGTGCCAATGAAGTCCAGGTTCTGGCGATTGAACGTTCCGGCGTACCCATTCCCATCGGCACCAATACCACGCTGCAACGCCTGGATGTGGTCACCATTGTCGGGCTCAAAAGCGCGGTCGAGAAAATCGGGGAGGCTTTTGGGCGCGTCATTCGTCCCTCTACCGGGACGGATTTGCTGACACTCTCACTCGGCATGATCCTTGGCTTCCTGATCGGTGCGATTGAGTTCCCGGCCTTCGGTTCGAAGATCGGGCTTGGCAATGCGGGTGGGCTGCTGGTGTCTGGCGTGATTGTCTCCTCGCTCACCTCGCGCTTGCGGTTCTTCGGCAATACGCCGGCGGCAGCACGCAATATCCTGGAAGACCTGGGCCTTGTCGTGTTTGTCGCAATTGTCGGCATCAATGCGGGCAATTCACTGCTGGCGCAGCTGACGGGGATGCTCGCCCTCAAGATTTTCGTGCTGGGCTTCATCGCCTGCAGTTTGCCGCCCATTCTGGTCTGGGTGCTTGGGCTTTACGTCTTCAAATTCAACCCGGCGGTGCTGATGGGTGGTGTGGCGGGCGCGCGAAGCCATTCCGGCCCATGCCGCGAAGCTGCGGTGGAAATCGGGTCCAATGTGCCCTGGATTGGCTTCCCGGTTGCCTATGCGGTCTCCGGGGTCTTGCTGACGGTGTTTGGCTATTTCGCCATGGTCTTGGCGAATTGACGCCACTCTTGCTCAGGCGCTCGTCGAAAGAATGGCGGGCGCCAATGCCGCGGATTTAGCCGCCGGGTGGGATGGGTTGCGGAAACGCAGCTCCCCACCCGTTACTGCATCAGGTGGCGCCAGCCCAAAAAGCTCAGCGCGCGAGGAACAGGCAGCCGCCACCACACGCCGCGCGGCATGGCCCGCCAAAAAGCGCCGCACTGCGCCTTCCAGCGCCAATTCATCGCGCAAGCCGCGCCATTCCGCGCGATCCATATCCTCAATGAAGATCGAAAGAATACCCGGCTTGGCGCCCGATAGCCGCGCGCCTGCGGCACTTGCCATGCGCGTGGCGACCGCGTCCGAAATGCTGTTTTCCTGACCAGCGCGCGCTGCCAATACAAAGACCGATCCGCCGGCCGGATCGCCGGTCACGGCCAAATGCGCCTCTGGCCCGAATTGCTGACGGAGCCTGCCGGGAAGGGGATCAGCCTGCGCGCCGGCCAGCACCAGCGGGTCCAGCTTCAGCACCGCATCAGCGCTGCTGTCCTGGCGCTTTTCAGCGGCCAGCATGGCCATGATGCGTCGTTGCAATTCGGCTGCCTTGTCGGGTCCGGCGAGCCCATCAGGCAAGGTCATGCGCAGCACATAGCGGCCGGGATGCGCGGCGAGCCAGGTTTGCAATTCGGGATTGACGCTATCCATTAGCGCATACCAATGCCCGCGCTGCACGGGCCGGCCTTCCTCGGCGGAGAGTGTCTCACACACCACTTCCGCGACCGCACCGCCCCGGCTGATGGTCAGATCATGCGCGCTGTCTTCCGCAAGGCCAGAGAAGCGCACCTCAAAACCCTGCGCGCGATAAAGCGCGGCGCTGCGCAGCAAATGGAACAACGGGACCAGCGTTGCCTCGCCGGACAGCCCTTGCGTGATGGCCGCGCGCAGCTTGTCGCGCCGTGTTTGCGGCAGCCCATTGGCCAGGCGCACCGCTTCCGCCGCGAAGCCAAGCGCGCGGCGTTCCGCACTGCCCTGCGCCGTGCCGCGCGCAGCACGCGCCAGGGCGAATTCCAAGGCGTGGCGATGCTGCGTGGCGCGGCCCTGAAAAGCGCTGGCCTGCGCACGACGCCCCAAATCCGCGAGCCGCGTTGCCCAAAGATCAGCGCCGACCAGCCGAAGGAAATCCGGCATTGCCTTGGGATCGGCAGCGGTTGCGGCAAGCGGCATGGCAAGACCCTCAGCGCGCAAAGCCTGAACGCTGGCTGCACGCGGAAACGCGTTAAAAAAGCCAAACCAGCCTCAATTTGCACCAGCGCACGCGCGCCGCATTCGGTCTTTGTGCCGAGAGATTTATGATAACCCGGAGCCCCAGGGGGGCGCAAGCGTTATGCCTAAGGCGCGCCGATTTGGCGCAGCACCATGGCCTCGGTCAGCACTTCGGGCAGGATCACCGCCTCGCCCCCGCCCGGCGGCCAAAACAGATAAAGCGGCACGCCTTCCCGGCCATGGGCGCGGAGCAGGGCCGTGATGGCGGGATCACCCCGCGTCCAATCCGCTTTCAAATAGACAATACCGCGCGCTGCCATGGCCGCCTGCACGGCATCCCGGCGAAGCGCGATTCGTTCATTCACTTGGCAGGTGATGCACCAGGCGGCGGTGACATTCAGGAACACGCCCTTGCCCTCGGCGCGCAGCGCCTCAACCCGCGCGGGGGTCCAGCTTTCGGTGGTTTCGGCAGCGGCGGGGGGCGGCGGCGCGGCAGTCAGGCCAAAGGGAAGCGCCAAAACCAAAGCAAGCGCGCCAAGCACCGCGCCAAGCTGAGCGCCACGTCGGCCATCGCGCTGCGCCCGGCCCAGGAACCAGGCGACGAGGCCGAGGCCAAGCCCGCCCGCCAGCGCCAGCGCCACGCCGGGCCAGCCGGTTTGCGCCCAAAGCACTGAAACCAGCCAAAGCGCCGCGCCATACATGGGCCAGGCCATGATGTGCTTCAGCCTTTCCATCCAGGGGCCGGGCCTGGGCAGCTTGCGCGCCAAGCCCGGCGCCAGCGCCAGGATCAGTGTCGGCGCCGCAAGCCCAAGGCCAAGGGCAGCAAAGACCGCGAGGGTGGCCGGCGCCGGCATCACCAAAGCCGCACCAATCGCCGCTGCCATGAAGGGTGCCGTGCAGGGGCTGGCCACCAGCACGGCCAGCGCGCCGGTCGCGAAACTGCCCAAGAATCCGCCGCGCGCCGCGATATGCCCGCCCGCACCAATCGGCCCGCCAAGCGCGAAAACGCCGGATAGGTTCAGCCCGACAGCCAGCATCAGCCAAGCAATCGCCAGCACAAAAACCGGCGAGGTGAATTGAAAACCCCAGCCCAGCGCCATGCCCGCACCGCGCAGCACCAGCAACAGCCCGGCAAGTGCGGTGAAGCTCACCACCGCGCCGGCGGTATAGGCAGCGGCTTCAAGGCGCACCGCGCCACGCGCCGCGCCGCCCAACCGCGCCAAGGCCATGGCCTTCATGGCGAGCACGGGAAAGACGCAGGGCATCAGGTTCAGGATAACCCCGCCAAGCAGCGCAAAAATCAGCGCCTGCCATAGCGGCAGGAAGGCAGCGCCTGGCAGCAGGGGTGTTGCGATCTCATAACCCAGCCGCCGCCCGCGCTGATCGGTCACCAGCAGCACGCCTTCAAGTTGCGCGTGGTTCTCCGGGCGTTCGGCGCGTTTCAGCGTCAATTCCAGCCAATCCGGCCCTTGGGTCAGCTTTTGCGGCGCCGGGTGATCCAAAAGCCCGGCGGTTGCCGGGATAAACAGCGCCTCCTTCAGGCTTTCCCGCCCAAGCCCCGGGCCGGTCAGGCGCAGGCGCAACGCATCGCCCTGGACGGTCGCGCTGGCCTGCCAGGGGGAAGGCCGCGGCAGGGCCGCAGCAGCGGCGGCGAAAAGCGGCGCCAGATCGGCATTCGCCTGCGCCTCAGCCGCCACCGGCAGGTCCAACCGAAAACTGCCTTCCTCCGGAATGCAGACGTCATCGCAAACCAGCCAGGTCGCCTCGGCCGTGATGCTGAAAACCTCACCGGCACGCAGGCTGGCGGGCGGGGTGATCCGCATGGGCAGCACGACTTCGCCGTAATAGCCGAAGCTCATCAGCGGGCCGAAGGGGATCGCCTGCGGGGTGGGCCAGGCGATGGGGCGGGCGGTGCTGCCCTCTGGCAGGGTCAGCGCGATTTCCGTGGGCGCGCCGGCATCCCCGGCATGGCGCCAATAGCTATGCCAGCGCGGCGCGAGCCGAAGCCGCAGCCCCAGTTGAAACGCCTGCCCCGGCGCAATGGCCATATAATCCGCAACCAAGGTCACGCGCGCGCGTGGCGATTCCTGCGCGGCAGATTCCAGCGCCCGCGCCGACAGCCAGGGCAGGATCAGAAGCGCGATAAGGGCAGTAAGGAAGCGCATGGCCCATAAAGGGGCGCGAAAGGGGCTTGGTGCAAGCCCGCAAATAAGAATAGGCTCGGCCCGTTAGTAAATCGTTAATCTTTACCGGTAAGGCTGCACCATGCGCAAATTTTTTCTCGCCGCCTTTTTGTTGCTCTCCTGGCCCCTCGCGGCGCAGGAACCGCCGCAATGCACCGAAGCCCGAGAAGGGCAATTGGCCTGCATGGCCGGCAAGCAATGCGCCTGCCGCTTCATCCCCGGTGGCAGCATGACGGGGCGGCCGGATCGTTTCGCCTGGGATTGCGGCATTAATCGCCCGAATTGCCCGCCAGATCCCAATATCGTGCAGCAGCCGGGCTATGCGCCGCCGATTGGCGGGGTTTGGGTGAACCCGCCGAATTTTACGCCGGGTCCAGGCCCAGGCCCTGGTCCGATGCCCCCGCGCCCAGGGCCGGGGCCACGCTGACGCCAAAACCCCCCGCCGCTTGATTGCGCGAAGCTGGCGCGTCACATGGGGTCGATCGCATTTGTATCTCCCCGCCCATGCTCCCTGAATTGCCCGTTTCTGAAGCGCTGCCAGCGTTGCGTGCTGCCTTGCGCACGGCCTCCAACGCGGTGCTGATCGCGCCCCCTGGCGCAGGCAAGACCACGATTGTGCCGCTTGCGCTCATGGAAGAAGCCTGGGCGGCTGAAGGGCGCATCCTCGTGCTCGAACCGCGCCGTGTGGCCGCCCGTGCCGCCGCGCGCCGCATGGCTTCCCTGCTTGGGGAAGACCAGCCCGGCGGCACCATCGGGCTTGCCACGCGCTTGGACCGACAATTTTCCGACCGCACGCGGGTTGAGGTGGTGACGGAAGGTCTGTTGGTGCGCCGGTTGCAAAGTGATCCGGGCCTTGAAGGGGTGGCCGCCATCCTTTTCGACGAAGCGCATGAACGCAATCTGGATACCGACTTGGCACTGGCCTTGGCGCTCGATCTGCAACGCGCACTCCGCCCTGAACTGCGCCTGCTTGCCATGTCCGCGACCCTGGATGGCGCGAGCTTCGCCGGGCTGATGGCGGAAGGCGGCACACCCGCGCCAGTGATTGAAAGCCTGGGCCGCGCCTTCCCGGTCGAAATCCGCCACCGCGCCCGGGATTTGCGCGACCCGCGCGACCTGCCCGAAGCCATGGCAAGCGCGATTCGTGAGGCGCTGATCACGCATCCCGGCGATGTGCTGGCCTTCCTGCCGGGCTGGGGGGAGATTCGCCGCACCGCCGAAAGGCTGGGTGGGCTCAATGCGCTGGTGCTGCCCTTGCATGGCGAATTGCCGCCGGCCGAACAGGATTTGGCGCTGAACCCGGCGCCGGATGGGCAGCGCAAGGTGGTGCTGGCGACCTCCATCGCCGAGACATCGCTGACCGTGCCCGGCGTGCGCATTGTGGTGGATGGTGGCTATCGCCGCGCGCCGCGACTTGATGCCGCAAGCGGGCTGTCGCGGCTGGTGACCTTGCGCATTGGCAAGGCGGCCACCGAACAACGCGCGGGCCGCGCGGGGCGCACCGCGCCAGGGGTTGCGATCCGGCTTTGGACCGAAGCCTTGCATCGCGGCCTGCCGCAAGCGGACCGGCCCGAAATTCTGGAGGCGGAACTCTCCGGCCTTGCCCTGGATTGCGCGGCCTGGGGGGCGGAGCCAGGCGCGCTCGCCTTCCTTGATGCGCCGCCGGCCGGGACAATGGCCGCCGCGCGCGGCTTGCTCCGCGATTTGGATGCTTTGGATGAGGCCGGGCGCATTACCGAGACAGGACGGCGCATGGCGCGGATGGGCACGCATCCCAGGCTTGCGCGCATGATGCTGGCGGCGGATGGCAGTGCCGAGAAGGCCCTCGCCGCCGAACTCGCAGCACTTTTGGAAGAACGCGATCCCCTGCGCGGGCGGGAAGCGCCGGCGGATATCGGGCTCCGGCTTGACCTGCTGGCCGGGGGTGATCACGCGGCGGCGGATCGTGGCGCGGTGCAGCGTATTCGCCGCGCTGCCAGCCTGCATCGGCGCCGGCTTGGCATTGGCAATGGTGTCGCGGCAGAAGGCGATGCGGGCGCCCTGCTGGCGGCGGGTTTTCCGGACCGCATCGCCGCAAAGCGTGGCTCCATGGATGGCGCCTTTCGCTTAGCCTCAGGTCAAGGCGCGCGCATCACCGGCGTTGATCCCTTGGCCAAGATGCCGTTGCTTGCGGTGGCTGATCTGGAAATCGCGGGGACCGAGGCGCGCATCCGCATGGCCGCCCCCATCGAACGCGCCGTCTTGGAAGCCCGCTTTCCCGAAAGGCTGCACCGAGAGGAAGGCGCAGCGTTTGATGCGCGGACCGGCGCGGTGCTGGCGCGGCGGCGGCTGCGTTTTGGCCCGCTGGTCTTGGAAGAAGCGCCGCTGCCGCAAGCGGACCCGGCGGCGATGGCGGCGGCACTCGCTGAAGCTGTGGCTCAGCGCGGCCTCCGCGATCTGCCCTGGAGCGACGCGGCGCGGCAGACCCGCGCGCGGATTGGCTGGATGCGGCAAGTGGAAGGCGATGCCTGGCCTAATCTATCCGACGAAGCACTGATCGTTTCAGTGCTGGATTGGTTGGCGCCGCATCTCTCGGGCCTCACGCGCTTGCAGGAATTGGCGGGGCTTGATCTTGCCCAGATCCTGCTTGGCCTTTTGCCTTGGGAAGCGCGTCGGGTGCTGGACCAGGCCTTGCCGGCGCGGTTGGCGCTGCCGGCAGGGCGGAGTGCCGCGATTGATTACGCGCGCGATGTGCCAACGCTCGAAGCCCGCGCGCAGCATTTGTTTGGTCTGCCGGGCCTGCCCTTGCTCGCGGGCGGGCGCGTACCTTTGCAGGTGGCGTTGCTGTCGCCGGCCGGGCGGCCGATTGCCATCACGGGTGATCTGGCCGCCTTTTGGGCAGGAAGCTGGGCCGAGGTGCGCAAGGAAATGCGCGGGCGCTACCCGAAACACGCCTGGCCGGAGAACCCAACTTTACCGCAAGGTTGAAGCGCGCGCCGAAGCGGCGCATTTATAAGCCATCATGAAAGCTCTTCCGCCCAAACTCACGCGCCGCGCCGCGCTTTTCCTGCCTGCTGCCCTTGGCGCTTGCGGTCCCGCCATTGCGCAGCGCGGCTTGCCGGATTTTGCCGATCTCGCGCAAAGCGTGATCCCGGCGGTGGTGAGCATTCAGGTTACGACGCGCGATGGCGTGCCGCCCGAATGGCGCAACCAGCCGCGGGAGCGCAACCAACGCGACCCCTCTCGCCGCAGGGGGCCGATCATCCAGGGCGCCGGGTCCGGCTTCATCATCGAACCCTCGGGCATTATCGTCACCAATGCTCATGTGCTTGGCGAAGCCGCGAATGTGCTGGTGGGGTTGCATGATGGGTCGGAATACCCGGCGACCATCATCGGCATTGATGAATTGACCGATATCGCGTTGCTCAAGATCGAACCGCAGAGGCCCTTATCGGCGGTCTCCCTTGGTCATTCGCGCCAGATGCGCGTGGGGCAATGGGTTTTGGCGGCGGGCAATCCCTTCGGGCTTGGCGGGTCCGTCACTTCCGGCATCATCTCGGCCATTGGGCGCGATATTCGGCTTGGGCCGTTTGATGATTTCATCCAGACCGATGCGCCGATCAATCCCGGCAATTCTGGCGGGCCGCTGTTCAATATGGCCGGGGAGGTAATTGGCATCACGACGCTGATCTTCTCCCCCAGCGGCGCCTCGGCCGGGATCGGCTTTGCCGTGCCATCCGATCTGGCGCGCCCGGTGATTGAACAATTGCTGCGCGGCGGGCGAGTTGAACGCGGCTGGCTTGGCGTTTCAGTTGGCGATGTAGAAGCGGCACCTGGTCGCCCGCCACGCGGTGGTGCGCAGGTGTTGGGGGTGGAACGCGGCAGCCCCGCCGCGCGATCGGGGCTGCGCCAGGGCGATGTCATCACATCGGTGGATGGGGCGCGCATCGGCAATAATCGCGATCTGGTGCGCGGCATCTCCGCCATCCCGCCCGGGCAGAATGTGAAGCTTTCCCTGCTGCGGGAAGGCCGCGTGATTGAAATCACCGTTCAGGTCGGGCGCCGGCCAGGGCCTGGTTGAACGCACCGTTTTGAGTATTTCAAGGAAGCGGCGTAGCCTTGGCCGGCTGGGGAATCGCCGCTGTTTCTGGAGTTAGCCTGCCATGCAAATCCTGCTTGTTGAGGATGATGCTGAAGTCGCCCGCTTTGTGAAAAAGGGCCTGCAAGAGGCTGGGCACATTGTCGAGCATGTCGCCAATGGGCGCGATGGGCTTTTCATGGCCGCGTCGGAACCCTTTGACCTGCTGATCCTGGACCGCATGCTGCCGGGCGGTGTGGATGGCCTGCGCATTGTCGAAACGCTGCGCAGCCAAGGCAATAAGACACCCGTGCTGTTCCTCACTGCGCTGGGCGCGGTTGATGAACGCGTGAAGGGCCTCAAGGCCGGTGGCGATGATTATTTGGTGAAACCCTTTGCCTTCGCCGAATTGCTGGCCCGCATTGAAGCGCTGGCGCGCCGGCCCGCCATGGAAGTGCCAGCGACCAAATTGACCGTGGCCGATCTTGAGGTTGATCTGCTCTCGCGCACTGTTACGCGGGGCGGCAAGCGTATTGAAGTGCAGCCGCGCGAATTCCGCCTGCTTGAACATCTGATGCGCCATGCGGGCCAAGTCGTCACGCGCACCATGCTGCTTGAAAAAGTCTGGGATTATCATTTCGATCCGCAGACCAATGTGATCGATGTCCATGTCTCCCGCCTTAGGCAGAAAGTGGATCGCGGTTTTGATGTGCCCCTGATCCACACTGTGCGCAATGCGGGCTACATGATCCGCGCCGACGCCTAAGATTTCATGGCCGCGCCGGCTGAGGAAATGGGCGGCTGGCGCGATATTGGCGCCTATCTGAAAAGTGCCGGCTTTCGTTTTGCCGTGCTTTTTGCCGTGCTTTTTCTTGCGGCGATTCTTGGCTTCGCGCTGATGCTCTGGTGGGGGACGGCGGGCACGCTTTCGCGCCAGATTGATGATTCGATCCGTGCCGATGCGATTGGCCTGCAGGAAGCCTGGCGCGGCGGCGGTGCTTCCGCCGTGAAAGAAGCGATTGGCGAAAGATTGGCCGTGGATATCGATGACCACGCCATTTATCTGCTGGTGGATAACACGGGGCAAAGGCTTGGCGGCAATCTGGACCGCTGGCCGGGCGCGGCGGATGCGCCAGGGTCGTGGTCTGCCGATACTGTGCGCCGCGATGGTGTGGCGGTACCCGCGCGGCTGCATCACGTTCCACTTGATCAGGGACATCGCTTGCTGGTCGGGCGCGATGCGACAGATCGCGAAAAGCTCCGTGCCCTGCTGTCCGAGGCGCTGTTATGGTCCTTTGCTGTCGCCGTTGCTTTCGCGCTTGCGGGTGCGGCGGCGCTGCGCCGCGCGCTGGCCGATAGGCTACGCGCCGCTTCACTGACTGCGGGCGCGATTGCCGCAGGGGATCTTTCCCGCCGCGTGCCGCTTTCAACTCAGCGCGATGAATTCGACCAGTTGGGCGAAAGCATGAATGCCATGCTGGATCGGATTGATCAGTTGATGGCGGGCATCAAGGGCGTTTCCGATTCCATCGCGCATGATTTGCGCACCCCCATTGCGCGCGCGCGCATGCGGCTTGAAAACGCCCTGCTCAGCGCGCCGGATGAGGAAAGCCTGCGCGCCGCGATGGAAACCACTGTGTCCGACCTTGATGGCATCAGCCGGGTCTTTCAGGCCCTGCTCCGCATTGCGGAGGCTGAGGCCGGGGCACGCCGCGCTGCCTTTGCGCCCTTTGATCTGGCGACAGTGCTGACCGATGCGGCGGAAGTCTATGGCGCGCTTGCCGAAGAACGCGGTCAGCATTTGGAAACAAACTGGCCGGAGAAGCTTCACATGGTGGGCGACCGCGACATGATGCTGCAGGCCATCGCCAATCTTTTGGATAATGCCGTGAAATTCACCCCCGAAGGCGGTACGATCCGCTTGAGTGCCAGCGCCCCGGCACGCGGCAAGCGCGAAATCAGCGTGCGCGATGAGGGGCCAGGCCTGGCGGCTGAGGATCGCGCCCGGGCGGGTGAGCGTTTCTTCCGCGCCGATCCATCCCGCGCGCTGCCCGGCTCCGGGCTTGGGCTTTCCCTGGTCAAGGCTGTGGCTGCCCTGCATGGCGGGGAATTGCGCCTGGGGGATGCCAAGGCCGGGGCTGAAAAACCGGGGCTGGAGGCGAAGCTTGTCCTCAGCTCGCGCGCATGACGCGGGCTTCATGCGCCTGACATCACCCGGCAGGGCGACGCAGATTATGAGACCGCCATGCCATGGGTATGCGCCCTATTGCTGCTGATATCCTCTGCCGCCGGGGCGCAGCAGGCGACGCCGCGTCTCATTTCCGATTCACCCGAATATTGCGCCGAACTGGCGGGCCGCTTTGCAGCCATTGGCGCGGAAGCCCCGAGCCATCTGCGCGCCTTGGCCGATGAGGGCCAAAGGCTTTGCGCCGAAGGCCAGACCCGCGGGGGTATCGCCAAGCTGCGCCGGGCGCTGAAGGAAGCACAGCGGGGGGAATAGAGGCTGACGTAGCGCTACGGGCTAAGAGTCTGTTACAGAAGACACAACAGCTATTTTAGCCGAAGCAGAACGGCCCAATCGGGCGCGCCGCTTTCTGAAAAGCCGTCGTGCCAACTGGAAGCAGTCAGACCCCCAAGAGATATACCCAAACCATCGCATCAAGCATGTTTTCAGAAAGGACACAAAGCTGGCATGTTTTAGATGGACTATTTCAACACGCCCTCAGCGAAATACGGTAATTCGCGGAAGCCAATGTGTAGCCCCTGATTATCTGAAGCCATGTTCAGTCCGAATTGCTTCAGCAATAACGCGAGGGATTTCTTAGAATGTATTGAAATATGACCATTCCGTGGTCCGACATACCACCAGGAAAGACCAAATGTGCCGAAGTTGGCGGGTTGCAGAAGCGTCGAGAAAAGTAGCAGTGACTCCGGCTTCATCCGATCGGTGATGTCACGCATCGTTGCGACCGGGTCCGGAACATGCTCGAAAACTTCAAAGGCCGTGATCAGATCATATCTCTGATCATCACTCACATGATGCTTGCTGCTGAAGGGGTCGTAAGTATTGATGGCGCGAAAGCCATTCGCGCGCAGCATCTCCATCATTCTGCCTTCACCGCCACCATAATCCAAAAGGCTTATTTGGTCGCGATAATCCCCGAAGCGCTGCATGATGAAGGAAGCATTGCCCGCGGGGCGGCTTTCAGCGAAATCAGGATCCACCCGCGCGTAATCCGCATTGTAGATTTTTTCCGCGAAATCGGCTTGCGACCAAGTGTCAAAGTCACTTGTAAACAGAAACTCGCAGGCAACGCAGCGCAAATAGGTTACGCGAACGCCAGAAATTGGTAGCTTGCTACTGCGGCCTTCGTCGCAGTGCTTGTTGAAATCCACTCGCCCCAAAAAATTCGCCCTATTGCCGCATATCTTACACTTATGATCTAGTTGGGCCCGATCCATCCGAAGATTTCTTTCGCTTTCACTGAGCATCATGGTTACGATGATCCCGATCAGGAGGCAACGCATGCTTCTGTTGCAAGCCTTCAGCCGCACTAGTGACAGAAGGTGAAAAGCCAACTGCGTCAGAGCCGGGCATGAAGGGCGAAACCCGCACTGCCCTTTCCGGTACGGCTGCGACCTGCACCGGCATTGGTCTCGCGCGGTTTGCCTATGTGCCGCTATTTCCGGCGATGGTGGCGGCTGGGTGGGTGGATGGTGCCGAAGCCGGCTTGCTCGGGGCGCTGAACCTCACGGGGTATCTGATTGGTGTCGGCGGCGTGCGCGCGCTGGCGCGGCGCGTTTCCGTCCCCCGCGCACTGGATATGGGCATGGCTTTCGCGATGCTCGCCTTCGCAGCCTGCGCCTGGCATGGCGGGCTGGCCTGGCTCGGGTTTTGGCGCTTCCTGGCAGGGATTTCGGGCGGCATGTTGATGGGCCTCGCGGGGCCTTCCGTGCAGGCGGTGACACCACCGGAACGGCGCGGGCGCGCAGGGGGCCTGGTCCTGTTTGGCGTGGGCGGAGGCATCATACTCGGCGCCTTGCTGGTGCCGCTTTTGCTGCAAGGCGGCGTCGCCGCAGCCTGGCTTGGGCTTGCTGGCGTTGCGCTGGTCTTGTGGCTTGTGATGCGCCCCCATTGGCCGCGCCCACCAGCGGCGGAGACTGCGCCGGAGGGCAGCGCCCCGCCGGCGCTTGGTATCATTATCGCCTATGCGCTTTCGGGTGCGGGGCTGGTGCCGCCGATGCTTTATTTGTCGGACCTTGCAGCGCGGGGCAGGGGCTTGGGGGTGGAACTTGGCGCCGGCATGTGGGTGCTGTTTGGCCTTGGTTGCATCGCCGGTGCCCTGGTTGGCGGGCGTGCGGTGGATTTATGGGGCGGGCGGCGCGCCATTCTGCTTTGGATGGTGATCCAGAGCATTGCGCTGTCTTTGGCATTGCCTCAGGCGCTTTGGGTGCTGGTGCCGCTTGGCTTGGTTTCCGGCTTTGCCGCGCTTGGTATCACCACCGTGGCGCTGGCCGCAGCGCGGGAGAGGGCAGGGGCTTTGGCCGGCGTGATCTGGGTGAGGGTTACGGCGGGCTTTGCCGTGGCGCAGGCCCTGGCAGGCTTCGCGCTGGCGGCGCTGTTTCGCGTGACGGATGAAAGCCACGCCGCGGTATTTGCGGCGGGGCTTTTGCTGTCACTTGCAGGTCTGATAGTGGCCTGGGCGGATTGGCGCTGGCGCTGGAATTGATCAGGCCCGTCCGCGCGTGACCAGCCGGCCGGGCTTTTCCCCCGTGGCGCCCTTGCCGGCGACAAAGGTGGAAACGCCATTGGCCCAGACTTCCTCGATCCCCGCGCTTTCCTGCTTCGGGTTTTCGAAAGTCGCGCGGTCAATCACCGTATCGGGATCGAATAAAACCAAATCGGCATAGGCGCCTTCGCGGATCACGCCGCGATCCACCATGCCAAAGACGGCCGCCGGGCGACCGGTCATTTTATGCACGGCGGTCTCAAGGCTGAACAGGCGCAATTCGCGCGCGTAAAGGCCAAGCACGCGCGGGAAAGTGCCCCAAAGCCGCGGATGCGGATGCGCATCATGCGGAATGCCATCGGAACCAATCACCGACATGGGATGCGCCATGATGCGGCGCACATCCGCTTCATCCATCTGGAAGGTGATCTGGCCCGCGGGCAGCAGGCGTTCAGCCGCGATGCGGATATCCGTATTCCAGCCGCGCGCGATGTCAGACAAATATTTGCCGGCCATTTCAGGATGCGGGATGGACCAGGTGATCATCACCTTCACATCATCGCGCAGCCGATCAGGCATCAGCACGGTGGATCCCGCCGGGTAGGGATAGACATCAAAGCAGACTTCCTGGCTTTGCGCATAGGCATCAATCAGCGCGAGTGTCTGATTGGAACGTCCGTAATTTTCCGGCATCGAGCATTTGTGATGGCTGATCCAAACCGGGCAGCCGACGCGATCACCGATCTTCAGCGTTTCTTCGATGGAAGCGCAAACGCGATCTGCCTCATCACGCATATGCGTCACGTAAATGCCGCCATAGGCGCGCAGCGGCTCGGCCACCGCGATCACTTCTTCTGTGGTGGCGTGCATATTCAGCGGATAGTAAAGCCCGGTCGAAAAGCCCGATGCACCTTCGGCAAGGGATTGCTTTACGCGTAGCCGCATACGTTCAATCTCGGCATCATTGGCAACGCGCATCACATCGCCATCCATCGCCTCAACCCGCATGGTCTGATGGCCGACCAGCGCATAGGTATTCACCTCCGAGCCCTGCTTTTTCAGCTCATGCGCGTAATCGCCGAAACTATCGAAGCGCCACCAGCCATCTTCGCCAATCAGATCCAGCGGCGGCGGTGGGCGCTTGGTGAAGCGCGCCGGCGAAAGGCTGACACCGCAATTGCCCACCACAACGGTGGTCACACCCTGGCTGATCTTGCAGGTCATGCAAGCGGGGCCACAGAGCACGGCGCGGTCATCATGCGTGTGGCTGTCAATGAAGCCAGGCGCCACGGCCTTGCCGCCTGCGATTACTTCTCGGTCCGCACTGGCGCCGCCCAGATCACCCACCGCCACAATGCGGTCGCCCGAGACACCAATATCCCCACGTCGGCTTGCAGCGCCGGTGCCATCAATGATGGTCGCATCGCGGATGATCAGATCGCAGCGGAGAGCCATGGATTTATCCTACCGAAGAGTGTCCACACCCACGGATCATGGCTTAGGAGCCGCCCTCAGGGAACCCCTTTTGTAACGCTCTTGGTTCGGTCGCTCCCGCGGGTTCCCGACAGCAGCGTGATACGGTCCGCCAGATATAGGGCTAGTGGTGCGCGGGGGTAGTTTTGGCTCGGGAAAGCTGAGCATCAATCGCGCCACCAGAAGGCAACCCTCCTATTTGCGGCTGGCGGGTTTGGGCTCCGGTCCTGCCATGGCCATGGCCTTTTCCGTACCCAGCAGGATTTCCGCAATGCGAATGATGTCATGGCGTTGCAGCCCACCGCCATCAAGCGCATTCACCACGGCCTTGAGTTTCACGGCGTAGTTGGCATGGAGTTTGTCAAAGGCTTCAAAACGACCGGCGCGACGCCCGGCCATTTCCAGTCGCCGCAGGGCGCGCGCCAATATTTCCATGTTCAGCACTACAGCCGCGCGGCGTTTGGCATTTGGTTCATGGAGGGCGGGCAGCAATTGACGCACGACGATATATTGCGCGGCTTCCTCGGCCGCGACGCCGATCTGCTGCAGCAGCGGCATGATCACTGCGCGCCGATCCTTGACCCGACCTGGCGGGGCGCTCTCAAGCTCCTTCAGCAGCGCGACATATTCTTCCGCGATATGGGCCGCGCGTGGAGGATCTTCCTTGGGTAGCGCCTCCACGGGCTCGCGCTGCAATTCCATCAGCTTTTCATCGGCAATGCTGCCAGCAATGGGCGAAAGCCGTGATGCGGTGGCAAGCACCGACCCTGGGCTCTGGGCGCGGTCAAGTAGGCTCGACAAGGCAAGGCTGAAGACATTTTGCCCCTCCTGCGCTGGCCCCCTAAGCGCGGCAATGACCAGTTCCGGCGATGGGCCTGAGAAGGAGGCAAGCTTCGCCTCCCAAATGCGGTCCGCATGCCGCCAGATGCTGGCCGCGAGTTGCAGCAATTCCGCGCTCTGCGCCTCATTAAGGTCAGCGGCGGGTAGCCCCTGCGGGAAGGAAAGGGTTGGGGCAAGGCGCGCGGCCTCGGCCCATAGGGCGCGGCCTTCTGTATCAACTTGCATCACATCAAAGAAATTGCGCCCGCCAAGATTGGCCGAGATTTTTTCAGCCGCCGGTCCCATCGCGGCCCGCAAGGCCTCAGAAATCGGCAAAAGCGCGGGCCGCGGCAGCCTTGCGCTGCCTGGACTCCATTCCTTCAGCGGGACCACCGCACCATCAAAAGGCAGGAATAGGATACGCGCGAAGGTAATGGGACGCGGCGGACGCAGCAGCCTTAGCCTTGGGCGCGCCGCTTCAATAATGGGGTCAAGCACTGCACGCGATGGAACTGCTTCAAGGACCGCCACCACCTGCTGCAATACCGTATCCGAAGCCTTGGAGGTGCGTTTGGAGATGCGTGAAAGCGCGTCTTCCCCCTTCGAGGATTCATCCGAATCCTGAGCAAGGGAACGGGTGGATTGAACCAGATGGGCGTCCCTGAGTTTCTTGGCTTCAGACGCAAGAGAATTGAAATGCGGCCCGGCAAGCAGCGATTCATTCCGGGACGTGAAGGTCAAGGGCCGGCTGCATCGCCAATCCAAGCCCTGCATCTGGGTAGGTGTCTCCAGGCGCAGCTTGCCGGCGCCCTCGGGGAAGCCGCTCCAGCCTTCAACCTCTTTTGGCAATTCTGGCAAAAGGTGGCTCATTTCCCAGATGACGGCTGCGCGGTCCGAGGGCTCTGCTTGATGCCACAGGGCGATGATGATGTCCCAGCCATTTAGAATCCATTCGGGCCGCAACGCGCGGCGCGTGACCGATTGCGGGTCCCGCTGCCAGGCGCGCAATAATATGGTGGTATCATCCAGCACGCGATCCAATTCACTGATGGCGGCCTTGGCGCAGCCAAGAACGAGCTTTGCGCGCCGCAATACGAATTCTGCATTCAATCCGCGGGTATTGTCGCGCGGTGCGACCAGCCACCTGTCAAGCTCCTGCGTGAAGGCGTGCAATTCAGCATAGGCGCGGCGTGTGTGACCGATGACAGCATCATCCGCCTTGCCAAGTGGCATGAAAACACTGGCCAGCGCTTCGACCGCCGCTTCGATGATTTCGGTTGTCGTGTCCAATCGGCGCGCGATCCGCTCCACGGCCTTGCCGATCCTGGGGCGCAGATAGATCAAGGTTTCCTGTTCTGGCGGCACCTTGGCTTCGGCCGGCATTTCTGTGCGGCGTATCAAATCCGTCAGAAGCAAGAAAAACATGCGCCGTAGCGCCGTGGCATCAGCCGCTTTCTGCTCTTCCGCCCAGGCCATGGCGGCCCTGCCGCGCCAACCTTCAAGGGCGGTGTCCAGGGCCGCAACACGAATCGGTTCCGGTGAAATATTTGGCAATTCGCGTAATCGGCGCCACAGGAAAAGATCATGGCCAGTGATGCCGGGAATTGATGGCACATCCTTGCCCGCCAGGATGGTGCGGCCCAATTCGCCAGAAGCGCCGATCAGAACAAGGTTAGGCGTGGTACCCTTTTCCGCTTGCCGAAGCCGGGCACCCAATAGTTGCGGCGTGGTGAAGGCCACCAAAAACCCACGGTCACGGAACGTCGCTTGGTCCTCCGGAACCTGCGGGCCGGGCTTACCATCGCTGTTCGACGCAAAACTTGCAGACATGAGCGCGCTTAGGTCCTGAAAGATTGGCCTTGGCGTCTGATCCACCCGGGCAAGATTGCCAGTAAAGTGAACCAACCGCTGAACCAAACATGACGAGCGTCAAGTTTTTGGCGCACGCCACATACTCAACCTCTCTTTGAATGTCTTTATAATATGCTTTGAAGCTGGCGCCAAGTTTTGCGTTGGCCTGTGGTCTTGCAAAGCCCGCACCGAATCGAATGCTATCTTTGCCTGACCCTGGCCAAAACAACGTGAAATCAGAAACTTGGTATTGGGTATGACGGCTTGATTTTTTTATGATCCGGATCGCACCGGCTGTATTCGCCTCGCCGCATGTAACCGGAAGCAGCAGGCCATGCTTCGGCACGCGCCGGCAGCACCAAAAGCGACCAAGGTAGGACAACCTTGATCTCAGAGCGCCTCACCCTCGGCCGCCGCCCTTCAGGCGCCTGAGCGCCGCGGCCCCGCCTGGCAGCGCGGGGTAGAGCGCCAAGGCGGCTTCCATGCTGCGCAAGGCGCCCGGCGCATCGCCTGCTTCCGTTTGCAAACGTGACAGGCTTTGCAAGGCGATGAAATGGCGGGGTTCCAACCTGAGTGCCTCAGCCAGATCACGCGCGGCTTCGCGTAGCTGACCAAGTGCAGCCAAGGCTTCCGCACGCAAATGCCAGGCACTCGCCGCATTTGGGGCCAGCGTCAGCGCGGCATCAAAATCCTCAATCGCCTCTTCCGGCAGCCGCGCATTCAGGTTGCGCGTGCCGCGCTGCATCAATAGCCGTGCGGCAGGGGAGGCCGCTTCCAGCCATAACTGCCTGATGCGCGCTTCCGCCAAGGCAAGCTGCGCTGCATCCTGGCTGTCGCGCAGCACAGCAAAAAGCTGATCAAGCTCTGCCGCGCGCGGTGTGCCCTGCGCCAGTGCCAATCCTGGCAGCGCCATGCCCAGCAGCAGGGCGGCGCGGCGCGTCATCATGCCAGCTCGCGTGCCTTGGCGATGCCCTCCGGCTCCGGCCCGCCCGCCATCCAATCCAGCAATTCCACCGTGTGAATGGCGGGCATCGCGCCATCACCCAATTGCGTGAGGCAGCCAATATTCCCCGCCGCAATCACCGCGGCCCCGGTGCGTTCCAGATTGCCGAGCTTGCGTTCCTTCAACTGCCCGGCAATTTCCGGTTGCATGAGATTATAGGTGCCCGCCGATCCACAGCAGATATGCCCTTCTGCCGGTTCCTTCACCGTAAAGCCTGCCTTCGCCAACAGCGCCTTGGGCTCCGCCGTGATCTTCTGGCCATGCTGCAAGGAACAGGCGGCATGATAGGCCACCGTCAGCCCCGGCGTTGGCCTGCTTGGCGCATAGCCAAAGCGCGTCAGCACTTCCGAGATATCTGCGGCCAAGCACGCCACCTTTTCAGCCTTTTCTCGCCAGGGCGCCGCTTCCTCACGGAACATGAAGCCGTAATCCTTGAGCGTGGTGCCGCAGCCGGACGCATTCACCACAATCGCATCCAGCCCTTCACCCTCAATCTCCGCTGACCAGGCGGCGATATTCGCCCGTGCCAGACGCATCGCCGGATCATGATGGCCCATGTGATGATCCAGCGCGCCGCAGCAGCCCTGGCCCTTGGTCAACACCACCTCAATCCCCATGCGCGTCAGCAGCCGGATTGTCGCCTCATTGATCGAAGGGGCCAGCACCTGTTGCGCACAGCCCGTCAGCAAGCCAACGCGGCCACGCCTTTCGCCTTGTGCCGGAAAAACACCGGGCCGTTCCAGCGCCGACGGTGATGGCACGTGCTTGGGCGCGAGCCGCAGCATCGCGCGCAGCCTCTCGGCCATCATGGAATTGCCCGGTACCAGCCGCGCAAGAGGCCGCGCCAGACTGGCGCCCACCAGGGCCATTCGAAACCGGAAAGGATAGGGCAAAATCGCAGACAGCAAGCGCCGCAAGAAACGCTCCGCCGCCGGGCGCTGATAGGTCTTTTCAATATAGGCCCGCGCATGATCCACCAAATGCATGTAATGCACACCGGAAGGGCAGGTCGTCATGCAGGACAGGCAAGACAGGCAACGGTCAATATGCCGCACCTCCAACTCACTCGCGGGACGGCCCGATTCCAACATGTCCTTGATCAGATAAATCCGGCCCCGCGGCGAATCCAACTCATCGCCCCGCAACAAAAAGGTAGGGCAGGTCGCCGTGCACATGCCGCAATGGACGCAACTCCGCAGGATGCGGTTGCTCTCGGCGATATCCGGGTCGGCCAATTGGGTGGGTGAGAAAAGGGTCTGCATGCGAAAACTATAACCCACAAAACAAATAATGGGCAGAACCGGGGGAGCCGCCCGCGCGCCCCCGCTCAGACTTCGTCATGCCTGACGCGGGCGGGCACCAAGGATATGGGCAATGGCGTAGGTCAGATCAGGGCGGTTAAGGGTATAGAAGTGGAACTCGTCCACGCCATTGGCCTGCAATAGACGCACCTGCTCAGCCGCCACCACGGCAGCGACCATGCGCCGCGTCTCCGCATCCTCCTCCAACCCCTCAAACAATTGGCCCATCCAGGTCGGCACACTCGCGCCACACATGGCCGAAAACTTCACCACCTGCTGGAAGTTTGAGACCGGCAGAATCCCCGGCACGATCGGCACCGTAATGCCCTTGGCATGGCAGCGATCAATGAAACGCAAGAACGTCTCGGCTTCGAAGAAATATTGCGTAATGGCGCGCGTCGCCCCCGCATCAATCTTGCGCTTCAGGAAATCCAAGTCAGCATCCGCCGAAAGCGCGGCCGGGTGGGTTTCAGGATAGGCGCCCACACTGATCTCAAAATCGCCAATGCGCTTCAGGCCCCGCACCAGATCCTCGGCCTGCGCATAACCACCCGGATGGGGCACGTATTCCGAAGCCCCGGCCGGCGGATCACCCCGCAAGGCCACAATATGGCGCACGCCGGCGGCCCAATAGCGCCGCGCGACCTCGTCTACCTCATCCCGCGTGGCGCCCACGCAGGTCAGATGCGCCGCCGGGGTCAGGCTGGTTTCAGCCACCAGGCGGGCCACGGTCGCATGGGTGCGTTCCTGCGTGCTGCCCCCTGCCCCATAGGTCACCGAAACGAATCGAGGACCCAGCGGTTCCAGGCGCCGGATACAGGCCCAAAGCTGTTCTTCCAGCTTGTCTGTCTTGGGCGGGAAAAATTCAAACGAAAGCCGCGGCGCCGGCAAGGCTGCCGGGGCCGGCAGGGCGCTGAAACGTGGGCCGGTCAGCCACCGGGCAAGTGGGCCAGGAGCGAGGTTGTTCATGACATTTTCCGACATGGTGAGGCGTTGAGCTTTCCGCAACGCCGCCCCCTTTGCCCATCAAGCCCATCTTGGCAAGGGCACGGCCCTTGGGTTAAGCGATTTCATGTCCGTGGCTTTTCGCGCTAAGAAACCTTCGATGAAACCTCTCGCAGCCCGCCTCCTCGGCCCGCTCGCACTTGTCCTGCTGATGCTGGCGGGCTGCGCTACGCGCCCCCCTGCCGATGATCCGGAAGCCTTGCAGGAATTCAAGGAAAACAACGATCCCTTTGAACCGACCAATCGCGCCCTTTTCGCGGTGAATGAGGCGGTGGACAAGGCTGTTCTGCAACCGATCGCTGAGGCGTATCGGGATGTTCTGCCGCCGCCCGTGCGGGCCGGCATACGGAATATTCTCGGCAATTTACGTACGCCAACCATCCTCACTGGCGATCTATTGCAGGGTAACCTTACCCGCGCGCGTGAAACGCTTGGTCGTTTCATCGTCAATAGCACCATCGGGTTTGGCGGTATCAGGGATGTGGGGCGCGCCTATGACGTGCATGGCCATTCCGAGGATATGGGCCAGACCTTGGCGGTTTGGGGCGTGGGCAAGGGTTTTTATATGTTCCTGCCCCTGCTCGGCCCTTCCTCGGCGCGCGATTTTGTTGGGTTTGGCACGGATATCGTCAGCAACCCCTTCACCTGGGTTGGTCAGGGCTATCTCCTGGACGCCTGGAATTATACGCGCCTTGGCATGACTGTTGTGGATACGCGTGAAGCCCTGCTGGAGCCAATTGACGCCGTGCGCAAGACATCGCTTGATCCCTATGCGACGCTGCGCTCTGCCTATCGCCAGCGCCGCGCCTTCGAAATTCAGAACAAGGATAGTCCGGCCGGTGCCGTTGCGCCTGCGGGTGGCGTTGGCTTTGGTCAGGGTGTGATGGAGCCGAAATAATGTCGCGCCTTTTGCTACATCGTCGGGTGCTGATGTGCGGATTTCTTGGGCTTGCTACCGCGCCGGCCCGCGCGCAGCAAATGGACATCAACCGCGCCACCGCGTTTGTGGATAGGGCCGGACAGGATTTGGTGAACGCCATCAATGACCCGCGTCTGAACCAGACGCAGCGGCGCGATAGGGTGGCCAGTATCCTACGCAATGCGATTGATATTGAAGGCACCGGGCGCTTCATTCTGGGCCGCTATGTGCGCCAGGCTTCGCCCGCCGAATTGCAGGATTACCTTAAGCTGTTCGATGAAATCATCATCCGCAACCTGTCATCCCGCTTTGGCGAATATCGCGGCGTGAAGTTCTCGCTCGGCCGTTCCCAGCAGCGCACGGAAGAAGATGCGCTGGTCAGCACCCTGGTCGAGCGCCCCAATACGCCGTCCTTTACGCTTGATTGGCGGGTGGCGGAGATCAATGGCCAACCTAGGGTGGTGGATGTGATTGCGGAAGGAACATCCCTGCGGCTGACCACGCGGAGCGAATATTCCGCCGTTATTCAGCGTAATGGCGGGCGCGTGGCGGCGCTGCTGGACGCCATGCGCGGGCAGATTTCGCAATTGGCGGCGCGTGAGGGCGGCTGAGCTGCCCCCTTCCCCATCATGGCTGCCGGGCGAGGGTCCAAGCCTTTCAAGGCTTATGTCAGGCTATGTGGGTATGGCTTATGTCCAAGCGCGAAACCCTTCCAAATGCGCCAAACCGTCCTCATATCCAAGGCAGGGCGTTTGTGATGCGCCAGGTCATCCACGGAAAATCGGCGGCAGTGAATACGGAATTTGAAGCAATCCTTCCGAGGGAATCAGATCAGCGGCGCGCCAGCCATCGCCGGGACGATCGGGGCCGCCGCGCACTTCGCCCCTGTTCTGCCCCCACCGCGACAATCCGATGACCACCGCGCAGCTTCCCTCTGGATCAGCTTCCGCCTGGTCCATGGCGCTTTATCTCTGCGGTACCGGGTTTGCGCTTTGGGCTCTTATCATGGTGTTGCAGCCAGACCCCGGATTCGCCGCGGATGGGCCCTGGCTGGCGATGTTCTGGGCGCTCCAGATCGGCATTGGCATCGCCGTGCTGCACGGGGTGCTGCAACTGATGCGGCGCCTTCCGAAACTCGCCAGATGGCCTGCATGGCTGCTTGTTGCGGTCAGCGGTGTGGTCGGCTCCTTCCTGCTCGCGCCCGTTTACTGGCTGTTCGGTGAGACCCTGATGCAGCAGGCGCTCGGTTTCCCCGCCACGACTGATGATGATGATGATTTGGTGGCGCCACTTGGCTTCGGTCTGGCGGCCATGCTGCAGGAATTCAGTGATATTGTGGGCCCGGTAACCGCCGCCTGGCTGCTGATTTCCTGGCCGCAGCTTTATGGCCAGACCTCAACCTCACCCCTGGTCGCGGTGCCGCAAGCCGCGGCGCCAATGCCGGCGCCCCTGCCCTTGCCAAGCCCAACCGAGAGCGCCAGCCCGGAACCGCCCGCATGGCGCGCCGCCTTGCCCCGCGAATTAGGCGGGGATCTGATCGCCGTTTCTTCCGAGCTGCAATACCTGCGCGTTTGGACCACGCGCGGCAATGCGCTGGTGCTTGGGTCCTTGCAGGATGTTGAGGATGGCGAAGGGGCGGGTGGCATGCGCGTTCATCGGTCATGGTGGGTCAGCGCGCGGCATGTGCGCAGCATTCGCCGAAGCGGTGACGCGGCCATTTGTGACATGAGCGATGGTCGCCAGGTGCCGGTCAGCCGGCGCCGGAAGGCCGAGGTCCTGGCGCGCTTCGGCGACGGTGCGCGGTATGAAATGCCCCCCGCACCACCGCCGACTTCGACGGGCTTAGTTCAGAACAAGCGCTTAAGCCCGACTTGGAGCGACACTGGATTATAGTCCGGCTTGGAAAGCCGCCCGGTAACACCCGATTCTGCCGGCATCTCAATGCCGCCCAAGGCCAGGAAACGGACATCCGTCACCAGCCGCCAGGCATTGCCGAGCGGGATTTCCCCACCCGCGATGAATTGCACACCAAACTTGCCTTGCTCTGACCAGGCGCGTTGGTTGGAACTTGTGTTCAGGTCGAGGTCTATTTCCTGCACCCAGCCGACCCCAAGGCCGAGATAGGGCGTCCATCCCCTGGTCAGACCCACAAAGCGGCGCAAGCCATTGATGAAAAGGATGTTTGAGGCGAAATCGCCATCCGTCGCCAGCGTTGCGCCGCCCTTGGTCAGCGAATCGAGCGGGTGGCTGCGGTAATTCCACTCAAGTTCCGTGGCCCAGCCATTGCCGAACTGGAAGCCGATATTGGCGCCCAAGCCGAAGCCGGTATTGAAGCTGGCCTCCAGACCGGAGCCAAAGCCGGCATTGCCGACCTCGTTGAAGGAGGTGGATCCAAGCCAGCTCGCCTGGCCATAGACCGTGGCATAGACGCCCCGCGGTTCGGTCTGCGCCCGAGAAGGTCCGGCTAGGCCGACAAGGCTGGCCAGCACGACAGCCAGGCCAAGAAAACGACGAAAATTCATAAACAAGGCTCCATGACAGGATGTGTTCGGATGCGCCGAGCCGCGCCGCCTGGGGAGACGCGAACCAACACCTGCGGGTATAGGGGAGCGCTGAAATGCCGTATCGGGCGATTGAATGAGCGGTTGCCTGGATGAATGAGCGGCATCCGACCGCTTGGGGCAGTGTTCGATCGGATGGAAAGGTCAGATCGCGCTTCTTGCCATGGGGGGTTATGGAATCGGGATCAGCTTATGTTCCCTGGCAGATCCGCAACCCCCAGTTCCGGTAGAAGAAACGCCGCGCCAAGCCATACGGGCGCTTGACCGCGCGTAAGGGCGGCAGATCAGCCGGGCTTCACGCTTTCATAAACCACCATGGCATGCCCCTTATGGGTAAAGCCGCCGGCAGGGCGCATGCCGATATCTTCCATCACCTGGCGTGACGCCTCATTGGTTTCACGCGCCACGGCAATAATGCGCGGCAAACCTGCGGCATGGCCGAAATCCAGCGCGGCGCGGGCTGCTTCCCGCGCATAGCCCTTGCCGCGACATTCCGGCCACAGCGCATAACGGAGCGCCACACCCCGCCCATCCGGCCTTTCCATCAGCCCGCAAATACCCAGAAATTCACCACTGCCGCGCACAAAAACGGACCAAGTACCGTAGCCGCGCACCGCCCAGAAATCGATATCATCTTCCAATTCTTCCCGCGTGCGTTCGGCGCTGCGCGTGCCATGCAGCATGAAACCAAAGACGCGTTCATCCGCCTTCAGGCGAATAAGGTCGGGCAATTGCTCCGGCGCCGGCGGCAGCAGGGAAAGCCGCGCGGTATTGATGCCGCGCGGCGTATGCAAGGCGCCAAGCGGCTGGCTCACCGCTGCAAGGGCCGGTATTTGATGCGGTGCGGTTCTGTCGCATCCGCGCCGAGGCGCCGGCGCTTGTCTTCCTCATAGGCTTGGAAATTGCCCTCGAACCATTCCACATGGCTATCGCCTTCGAAGGCAAGGATATGCGTCGCCAGACGATCCAGAAAAAAGCGGTCGTGGCTGATAATCACCGCGCAACCCGCAAAATCCATCAGCGCTTCTTCGAGGGAGCGCAGCGTATCCACATCCAAATCATTGGTCGGTTCGTCGAGCAGAATGACGTTATGTTCGCGCTTCAGCATCTTCGCCAAATGCACGCGATTGCGTTCACCGCCCGAAAGCACGCCAACACGCTTTTGCTGATCCCCACCCTTGAAGTTGAAGGCCGCGACATAGGCGCGCGAAGGGATGCTCCGCTTGCCAATGGTGATCATATCCATCCCGTCCGAGATTTCTTCCCAGACGCTGCGCGTGTCATTCAGGCTATCGCGGCTTTGATCCACATAGCCAAGCTGAACACTATCTCCGATCACAAGGCTACCAGCATCGGGTTTTTCACCACCGGTGATCATCTTGAACAGCGTGGATTTACCCGCACCATTGGGGCCGATCACGCCGACAATGCCGCCCGGCGGCAGCTTGAAGGAAAGATTGTCAATCAACAGCCGATCACCAAAACCCTTCGACAGATTCTCGGCCACAATAACGGTATTGCCGAGCCTTGGTGCGGGCGGGATGGTGATTTCGGTCGGGTCTGGGGCCTTTTCCTGGCTGCGACGGAGCAAATCCTCATAGGCCGCAATACGCGCCTTGGATTTCGCCTGCCGTGCCGCGGGTGAACGCCCGATCCATTCCTGTTCTTCGGCCAATTGGCGCTGCCGCGCGGTTTCTTCGCGTTCTTCCTGCGACAGGCGCTTGCGCTTGGCTTCGAGATAGGCGGAGTAATTCCCTTCATATGGAATGCCGCGGCCACGATCCACTTCCAAAATCCAGCCCGTGACATTGTCCAGGAAGTAGCGGTCATGCGTCACGATCAGCACCGCGCCTTGATATTCGCGCAGAGTCTTTTCCAGCCAGGCGACACTTTCCGCATCCAAATGGTTGGTCGGTTCGTCCAGCAGCAGCAGATCAGGCTTTTCGAGCAGCAGGCGGCACAGCGCGACCCGGCGGCGTTCACCACCTGAGAGATGCGTCACCGCGCTGTCAGCCGGCGGGCAGCGCAGCGCATCAAGCGCAATATCCACCTGCCGGTCAATTTCCCAGCCATTCACCGCATCAATCTTTTCCTGCAATTCCGCCTGTTCGGCCAACAGGTTGTTCATCTCCTCCTCGCTCATTTCTTCGGCGAATTTTTCGGAGATTTCATTGAAGCGGGCGAGGTTCGCGGAAAGCTCTGCAAAGGCCGCGCGCACATTCTCCCCCACCGTCAGATTGGGGTCGAGTTGCGGTTCCTGCGGCAGATAGCCCACCTTGGCCCCTTCCGCCGACCATGCCTCACCGCCGAAATCCTTATCCTGCCCGGCCATGATGCGCATGAGCGTGGATTTACCCGCGCCATTTGGCCCCAGCACGCCAATCTTGGCGGTCGGCAGGAAGGACAGTGTGATGCCCTTGAAGACCTCTCGCCCGCCCGGATAGGACTTGGTGAGGTTCTTCATGACATAGACGTATTGATAGGCGGCCATGGGGCGGGGGACCTGATGCGGTTAGGGGGTTTCGAAGGCCGCTCATAGAACAGATTGCGCCCAGGTGAAATCGGGGTGCGCCAATAAGGCAGAGACCGCTATTCCGGTTCAGCGATCCGGTTGAGACTACCCCGCAGCCGATCCAATAAGCGAAAAAGCTGTACGGCTTCATCACTAGAAAAATCAGCAAGGGCTGCCTGATAATAGGCGCGAATGGCCGGCCCCATCGCCGCCCATTGGCGATTGCCTTCTTCCGTCAGGCGCACATGCCTGAGCCGCCCATCACCGCCTGCGCGGAGCCTTTCCACGAGGCCCGCCGCCACCAGCCGATCTATCACCGCGGTCAGATTCTGCCGGCTGACCATAAG
>Ga0315900_10000909_pt1 | contig 48091 bp, 53 predicted proteins | sample LakEriMetagenome_FD_203521 | JGI IMG/M metagenome (GOLD analysis project Ga0315900, IMG submission 203521) | Freshwater fungal communities from buoy surface, Lake Erie, Ohio, United States - Buoy 12 MA114 | ecosystem: Environmental > Aquatic > Freshwater > Lake > Lake biofilm | place: USA: Lake... | reverse complement strand
CGCCGCAAACTCGGCATCGAGACTGACCAGCGCATCGTTGACGACCTGCCGGATCTTGCGCAGCGGGTGCCGGCACGGACTGCGTTCCTCAAGATCAACATAACTGAAAAGCGAACCACTTGTCTCGTCCGATCCCCGCATCGCCTTCCCCCGCCAAACCGCCCGGAAAGTGAATCATTTTCCAAGTCAGCCGTCCAGCGTGGGGTTCTTCAGCAGCGTGCTAGTGCCACCCTGCCCAGACCCGGTCAGGCCGCGGCGGCGCGCAGGGGCTGCGCGCCGCCGCTTGGCCTATTCCGCCACATGAAGGGCTTTCGGCCCGCGCCTGCCGCCGGCCCCCTCTTCCAGGGACCCGACGCGCGCGTTGAGAAGGGCAATCTCGATTGCCCGCGCCTCGATCTGCGCCGCCAGCTCACGCGCTGCCGGTTCGGCAGGCTCGTCTTCTTTCCGCCCGATGAAGCGCCCGAAGAGCCGCTCGAGCAGCCCTGACAGATCATCCATGATCAGGAAGAAGGCGGGCACGATCACAAGGCTCAGCACGGTTGATGCGATGATCCCGCCGATGACGGCGGCGGCCATCGGCGCGCGGAACGATCCGCCCTCGCCCACGCCCAGGGCAGAGGGCAGCATCCCTGCCGCCATCGCGATGGATGTCATGACGATGGGCCGCGCCCGCTTGTGACCGGCCTCGATCACGGCGGCAAAGCGATCCATGCCCTGCCGGCGCATTTCTATGGCGAAATCCACCAGAAGGATGGCGTTCTTGGTGACAATACCCATCAGCATCAGGATCCCGATCAGGACCGGCATCGATACCGGGCTGCCCGTTGCAATCAGCGCCGCCGCAACGCCGCCAATCGCCAGGGGCAGCGAGAACAGGATGGTGAAGGGCTGAATCACGCTGGCAAACAGCAGGATCAGCACCGTCAGCACCAGCATGAGCCCCATGATCATGGCATTGCCGAAGGCTGCCGACACTTCCTGCTGGATCTCGGCATCGCCCGCTTCCTGAACGCGCACGGTGGGCGGAAGCTCCACACTGCTGACAATCTCGTTGAACCGCTCGGTTGCGGTGCCAAGGGCAACGCCCTGAGGAAGGTTGGCCCCGATGGTGGCGCGGCGTTCGCGGTTCAGACGGTCCACCATGCTGGGACCTTCGGCGATGCGCACATCGGCCACCGAGCTCAGCGGCACGGCCATGCCGTTCGCCGCCTGCACCTTCAGGGCGGCCAGACGGGCCACATCCTTCTGCGAGGCTTCGTTCAGCTGGACCCGCACCGGAATCAGGCGGTTGTCGACGGACAGTTTGGCCAGGGCTGCGTCCGCATCGCCGATTGTGGCAACGCGGATGACCTCGGCGATCTGCGCCGTGGTGATGCCCAGACGCGCGGCCTCTTCCTTGCGCGGGGTGATCTGGATTTCCGGGCGCGGCAAGGCACCCTCAGAGGCGACATCGGCCAGGGCCGGGTCGCCGCGCAGGGCGGCTTCCAGAAGGGCGACGCCGGTGTTCAGATCCTGTTCGTTCGACGACAGGATCGAAAAAGACAGATCCCGCTCGCCCCGGTCGTTCAGCTTGAACACGCGCACATCGGGAATGGTCTTTACGGCCGTGAAGATTTCGGCCTCGATCTGGCTCTGCGGCCGGGTGCGTCCCTTGGCCTGAAGTTCCGGCAGCAGGGGGCCGACCACGGGAATGCTGCGCGCAATCCCGGTCACGCGGTGAAGAAGCGAATGATCCAGCTTGTCAAGCAGCACCGTCACGCTGGCGCGCCGCACATCGCGGTCGCCGGTCGGCGAGGTGCCGCCAAGGACGAAAACGCTGTTCACCCCGTCGATGTCGCGGATGCGGGCTGCAATCGCCTGGGTGGTCCGGTCGGTTTCCGCCAGCGTGGCACCCGGCGGCAGTTCCACGCTGAGCGGAATGCGGCTGACATCTTCGGGCGGAATGAAACTGCCCGGAATGCGCAGCATGAAGAACAGCGACACCGCCAGCACGCCGATTGCGGCAACCAGCGTCAGATAGCGGGCAGGGATCACCCAAAGATGCCCCGATGTGGTTACCTTCACAAAGCGCAGATAGCCGCGCATGATCCAGCCGTCTTTCTGTTCGTGGCCGTCCGCGTCCTTGTCGCGCATCAGATAGGCAGCCATCATCGGCGTGATCAGGCGCGCGACCAGCAGCGAGAAGATCACGGCAATGGCAACGGTCAGGCCGAATTGCCGGAAGTACTGCCCCGGTATTCCGGGCATGAAGGACACCGGCACGAAGACCGCAACAATGGTGGCCGAGGTGGCAATCACCGCCAGCCCGATTTCGTCCGCAGCCTCGATCGCGGCCCGGTAGGGTGTCTTGCCCATGCGGATGTGACGCGCGATGTTCTCGATCTCGACAATGGCGTCGTCCACCAGAATGCCGGTCGCCAGCGTGATCGCAAGGAAGCTGATCAGGTTCAGCGAAAAGCCCAGCAGGTCCATGATCCAGAAGGTCGGGATCGCGGACAGCGGCAGGGCCACCGCCGCGATCATCGTGGCGCGCCAGTTCTTCAGAAAGGCCAGCACCACCAGAACGGCCAGAATGGCCCCTTCGATCAGGGTATGCAGCGCGGCCTTGTAGTTGCCGTAGGTGTAAAAGACGGTGTCATCGACCAGCGATATCGCCACTTCGGGGTTTTCTGCCCGGATCTTGTCCATAACCTGATTGACGGTTTCGGCAACGCTGACTTCGCTTGCCCCCTTGGCGCGGAACACCGCAAAGGTAACAACCTGATCGCCATTCATCCGGGAAAAGGACCGCAATTCCTGATAGGTATCCACGATCTCGCCAAGGTCCCCCAGGCGCACGAAGCGCCCCGATGGCAGGGCGATGGTCGTCTGGGCAAGGCTTTCTGTCGTTTCGGCATCGCCCAGGGTCCGGATTGCCTGTTCGCCGCTGCCGATCCGGGCGCGGCCCGCGCCAAGATCGACGTTGGTGGCACGCAGCTGGGCATTCACGGCGGCAGCGGTGATGCCGAAACTGTCCAGCTTCACCGGGTCCAGCTCGACCCGTATTTCGCGTTCGGCCCCGCCGTAGCGGTCAACCCGGCCGATACCGGGGCGCCCCTGCAAAGAACGGGTGATCCTGTCATCCACGAACCAGGACAGCTCTTCCAGTGACATGTCCGGTGCGGAAACGCCGAAGGTCATGATTGCCTGACCTTCCACATCGATCCGCGTCACGATCGGTGCTTCGACATCGCCCGGCAGATCGCCCCGGACCTGATCGATCGCGTCCTTCACATCCTGCACGGCCTTGTCGGTGGGCACTTCCATGCGGAATTCCACGGCGGTCTGCGACACGCCATCGGTCACGGTGGAGATGATGTTCTTCACGCCGGTGATGCCGGCAACGGCATCTTCGATCCGCTTGGTCACCTGCGCTTCCATCTCGGCGGGTGCGGCGCCTGACTGGGTGACGGTCACCGCAACCAGCGGCACGTCGATGTTCGGAAAGCGCGTGATCGGCATGGCGTTGAACGCCTGCCAGCCCAGCACAAGCAACATGACAAAGGCCAGGATGGGTGCAATCGGGTTTCTGATCGACCAGGCAGAGAAGTTCATCGCGGTATCCTCAGTTCGTGCCGGAAGACGCGGGCACGGGATTGATCTTGTCCCCCTCGCGCACAAAGGCTGCGGCTTTGGTGACAATCAGATCGCCGGCCGCGACACCGCTCAGCACTTCGACAAAGCCGCCGTCGCGGATGCCCAGTTCAACCGGAACCCGCGCGACCACCCCGTCCGTGACGCGCATCAGCGTTGCGCCGGTGTCGCCGGCCCCCACGGCTGTCACCGGGACCGCCAGCGTTTCGCGTTCGGCGACAAGAACTTCGGCATCCATGAACATGCCGGTGCGCACCATCGCCGGATCATCGATGGTCACCCGCGCCTGCCCCAGCCGCGAGGCTTCGGCGATGGCCGGGTCCACCAGCCGGACGGTCCCGGTCAGCGACGCGGGCTGGCCCACGCCACGCATCAGAACCTTCTGTCCGGGCTTGATCTTCAGCATGAAACGTTCGGCAAAATCGGCGCGCAGTTCCAGTTCGCTGTCACGGATGATCGCGAACATCGGCTCTGACTGCGCGGTCGCGATGCCGCCCACCAAGGCAGAGCGCGCCACGATTTCGCCCGCAACGGGGGCCACGACTTCGGTCCGCGACAGTTGCAGTTTCACATCTTCGATCTGCGCATCAACCAGCGCAAGTTGCGCCTTGGCCGCTTCCAGCCCCTGGACAGCCACCGTGACGCGCGCCGCCGCGGAAACGGCATTTGATGAGGCCGTATCCGCCGCCGCCTGCGAGGATGACCCTTGCGCGCGCAGTTGCTGCGTGCGCTCGTTGATGCGTGTCGCCTCGTCCGAGGCCGATTTGGCGTCCAGCAGCTGCGCTTCGGCCTGGGCGATGGCCGCAACCGCCGAAGCCCGCGATGCTGCAAGCTGGCTTTGCTGCAACTTCAGCGTTGAACCTGACAGGCGGGCAAGCACCTGGCCCTTGGTCACAATATCGCCGACCTCCACCTCGAGGGACTCGACAGGTTGCCCTTCGATCAAGGGCTGCACCAGCACCCGTTCGACCGGCGTTACCAGGCCGGAGCCGATGACACGGTCGCGCAGAACCCGGCGCGACACGGTGGACACCGTGATTGCAGGCAGGGCTGGCGCCACAGTTTCGGGGGTGGCGGCCCCGGTCTGGGCCATTGCCGGGACGGACCCGATCCCTGCGGGACCAAGGGCAGCCGCAAGTGCGGCGATAAGAAGGGGCATCCGTTTCATGTCAGCCTTTTGACGCATCGTTGGCAATTTCATCGAGAGTTCTGTCTATCGTCCGCAGGATGAGCTCATCGAGAACACGTTCCTCTGATGCGCCTTGTTCGGGAACCCGCATTCCGCTGGCCTGGACCATCATCAGGATCAGCGAGGCATGGCTGCCATAGCGGCGCTGCGCCTCGGCAAACGGCTGTCCGGTCACCGCCGCGAAGACAGTGGTCAGGTAGCTGCGGATACAGCTTTCAAGATGCCCCACGGCAGCGCTGATTGCCGGCTTGCGGCGGGCGGCGGCGTTGATTTCGGCCCAAAGCGCGCCATCGGAATGGCATGTTTCGCAAATGTAGCGGCGCAGGGCCAGCCGCAGCATTCCAAGCGGATCGTCCGAGCCGATGACCGTCGCGAATTCGGCTTCCACATCGGCCAGATCCCGCATCGCAATGGCCGCGATGATCGCATCCTTCGACGGAAAGTACCGGTAGAAGTTCCCCACGCTCATCCCGGCGGCGCGCGCAAGGTCCTGCATCGAGGCCCCATCAAAGCCCTTTTCGATGAACGACGCGCGAATGGCATCCAGAATGCCCGACTGCCGCGCATCCGGTGCGGCTTGCAGACGAAAGTCCGGGGACTGAAGCGTCATCTTGCGGTGTTTCCTGAAGTTGCTGCGTTGCGGCGTGAATGAACATTCATTCATTTAGCAGAGGGTGGCAGATCGTCAAGTAAAATCGCCGTGCTGAAGGAAAGCTTCCGGGTGCAGGCGGCGTGGATCAAGGCCGCCGGACAGATGATTGCGGCCGATCCGCCCCCGCCCCGCCGCCAGCCGCCGCTTCGCCCCCGCCGGGTCGGGCCCTTGCCCTTGTTGTGCGTGCAGGAAGGGTCCTTATGCCACGGTGGCCCCTGTCCGGAATCGCAACCCGTTTTCCCCGGATCGGGAAGATTTTCCCGCCCGGCAGGCGGCGGGATGCTGTTTCAGCACCCCGCTGAACCCGTTTGCCGCTCAACCCCTTCGTCCTTGAGCAGCAGGACCAGCGCCAGGGCAGTCAGACCCACGCCGGGCAGTACCGCCAGGCCCGGACGCTCCAGCCCCAGGGCAATCTGCCACAGGATGACCCAACTGGGGACAAGGTAGGTATAGGCCATGACCTTGGACGACGGAAGCCGCAGGGTTGCATACTGGATGCACAGGAAACTTGCCGCTGTCGCAAAGACAACGAGGTAAAGCAGGGTGATCCAGAAGACCGGCGGCAGGGCGGCCCAGTCAGTGGACAGGACAGATCGCAACCCCCAGAGCATCAGCAACAGGCATCCCGCAGCCAGCGTGCCGAAGGTAAAGATCACCGCCGGTTCACCCCGGTTCAGCTTGCGCACCATCGGCGTATAGACGGCATGGGCCAGACAGCCCCAGAAATAGATCACCTCTCCCTGACCGATCTTGAGCGCCGCAAGGGCGGCAAAGTTGCCGCGAAAGATCACCCACAGGGCACCGGCCGCCCCGATCGCCAGCGCCAGTGCGATGCGGGATGACATCCTCTGGCCAAGCAGGAGCCACCCGAAACCGGCCGCCATCACCGGGGTCAGGGTAAAGACCGCAGCCGCCGGGACCGGGGGCGCGGATTTCAGGCCTTCGAACATCGCAACGAAATAGATGGCAAGCAATCCGCCCAGCACCCCATAGCGCCAGGGTGCCCGTGCCGCTGACCGGGGCAAACCTTCGGTGGCCAGCGCCACCGCCCCGATGACCCCGCCGGCCAGAAAAAACCGCACCGCACTCAGGGCGGCGGGATCGATCAGCGGTGCGGCCAGCGATCCAAGCGAGAATGATCCTGCAACCAGCGCCGAAAAGGCAAGCATCGCCAGATGCCCGCCCCTGGTCCCGCCCCGGCCGGTCAAAGCGCGTCCCAGCCCTTGGCAGCTTCCCTGATATGGGCGACAAAGGCCTGCACCTTGGGGGTGCGGTGAAGATCGACATGGGTCACCAGCCAAAGCGGCACTTCCCATTCCGGTCGCGATGGCATGATCTCGACCAGGTCCGGGTCGTTCTGCGCCTCGTGAACCGTCAGAAACCCGATCCCCGCCCCGGCGCGGATCGCTGCGGCCATTGTTGAGGTGTCCGAGGCGACAAAGCAGAAAGCCTCGTCGCTGACCCGGTCGCGCAGCCAGCGGTGGAACGGTGCGCGCAGCGCCTCGCCATGTGTCGTCACAAAGCGGTGTCCGGGGAAACCGGCCTCGCCGGCCGGGGCACCATGGGCGCGGACATAGGCCTTTGCGGCGTATAGACCGGCGCGCATCCGCGCCAGCGGCTGGACGACATTGTCGGGCTCTTCGGGAATGGCACCCGCACGCAGGGCGACATGCGCCTCGCCATATTCCAGCCGGAACACCCGGGTGTCTGCCATGTAGCGGACCCTGACGCCGGGATGCGCCGCCTGGAACGAGACAAAGACAGGGGCCACAAGGGGTGCGACGCCGGCGATGGAGGTGACAAGAAGCTCGCCCGTCACCGTATCGACCTGGCCCCGGATGCGGCCGGCCAGCTGGCTGAACTGATCTTCCGTGGCCAGGGCGACCGCCTGCAGGTCCCGGCCGGCCTCGGTCGGGGTGTAGCCGCGGGCATGGCGCTGAAACAGCTTTGTTCCCAGCCGTTTTTCCAGCGCGTCGATATGGCGGATCACGGTTGCATGGTGTACGCCCAGCGCTTCGGCGGCACCCGAAACCGTGCCAAGGCGGGCCACATGAAAGGCCGTGCGGATTTCATCCCAGTTGTCGAACCCCATGCCCGGCCTCTTGCCTGCTGGCGCCGGCACCCCAGCGCGCCGGTGCCGAAGCTACCTGCAATCGCCCTGACTGCAAGTGCAACCCGCCAGACCGGCGCTTTGCACCGACTGTGCCGGTAGCGCCGAAGGATCAGGCCGGGCGGGCCGGACCGAAAGCGGTCATGGGGCTGGCACGCTTTTCCGTCGCGACCGTGCCCCGGACCGCCCCGAATGGTCGCCGGGCAGGTTGCCGCCTTGGCCCCCGTCGCGGAAGACCGTGGCCTTTCCGTCGCTTTGCGGCCTTTCCCGGCTGGTCAGGGCAGCCTCCGCGCTGTGATAGGCGGCCACGGCATCGCCGCCCTGCGCCGGATCAGCCACAGTGGACCGGCACCATTCTTCGGCCCGCGCAAGACGTTCTGCAGGCAGGATCTCGGTCAGGGTGGTCAGCCGGTCGGGCGCGCCGCGCAGGTGCTGCAACAAACGGTGCGAATGCAGGATCGTCGGGCGGGCATCCAGCGGTTCCCAGGCGTCCAGCACCGTCACCCGCCGCAGGTTGAACTCGGGCGGAAGAACATAAAACCGCAGGTCGCTTGACCAGAGCAGATCGCGAAGGGTCGGCTGATCCCGCGGCTTTCCGGCCGCAGCATAAGCCTTCTGCCAGTTCCGCAGGAAGCCGCGCATCACCGTCGAGCGCCGGTACAGCATCACCCCGGCATTCATTTGCGGAAACGCATAGGGCGGAGATTCGGCGGCCCCTTCGCGGATCAGATCCGACGTGCGCCGAACGTCATGTGCAATCGCCAGTTCGAACCGTGTCAGGATCTCGAAAAGGTCATCCAGCGGCGCAAGGCACAGGGTGTCGCAATCCAGATAAAGCGTCCGGTCGAAACGGGTCGCAGGCAGGCTGGCCAGTTTTGCTGTCGGGCCGGCAGGGATCGGCTTTACGCTGTCGAAAAGTCCGGTGCCTGTCGGCTGATCAGTGAACAGATCAACCGGAAGTTCCGGGTTCAGCGCCTTCAAACTGCGCGCCGACTGTACGGCAAGCTCCAGATAGTCGCTGCCCTCTGCCACATAGATCACGCCATCAGCCATACCGCTGCCCCCCGCACCGCAACCCGCGGCCTGCAACCCCTGCCCGCAAAGGTAGTGCCCGGCCTTGCGCCGGCCAGTACCCTTTGCTTGACTTTGCTGTCCAACCGGATTAACCGCAGCCGATCCCGGAGGCGCACTGCTCTTCCGGTCCCGGACCTTTTCCGGGATCGCCGCCCATCAGCGCGTTGCGCCCATGGGCGATGTTGGCGTTTTGATCATCCTGATCCCTGCCGGGGCAGGGTGCAGCAGGAGACGGGCCTTGTTCGAGAATCTGTCAGAACGTCTTGGCGGCGTGTTCGACCGGCTGACAAGGCAGGGTGCGCTGAGCGATGCCGATGTCGCCACCGCCCTGCGCGAGGTGCGCACCGCCCTGCTGGAAGCCGACGTTTCCCTTCCCGTCGCGCGTGATTTCGTCAAGTCCGTGCAGGACAAGGCAACCGGTCAGGCCGTGACCCGGTCGGTCACGCCGGGCCAGCAGGTTGTCAAGATCGTCCATGACGAGTTGATCCGCGTGCTGTCGGGCGATGGCCCTGCCGATGCGCTGAAAATCGACAACCCGCCCTCGGCCATCCTGATGGTCGGCCTGCAGGGTTCGGGCAAGACCACCACCACGGCCAAGCTGGCCAAACGCCTGAAGGAACGCAGCGGCAAGCGGGTTCTGCTGGCCTCGCTTGACACCAACCGCCCTGCGGCCATGGAACAGTTGCAGATCCTTGGCGCGCAGATCGGCGTGGATACCCTGCCCATTGTCCGGGGCGAGACCGCCATCCAGATCGCCCGCCGTGCGAAGACGCAAGCGAGCCTTGGCGGTTATGACGTGTTCATGCTTGACACCGCCGGGCGCCTTCACATCGACGACGTGCTGATGGACGAGGTGCAGGCGGTGCGCGACATCGCCCAGCCGCGCGAAACGCTGCTGGTGGTCGATGGCCTGACCGGCCAGGACGCGGTGAACGTCGCCACCGAATTCGATGGCAAGGTCGGCATCACCGGTGTCGTGCTGACCCGGATGGATGGCGACGGGCGCGGGGGTGCCGCCCTGTCGATGCGCGCCGTTACCGGCAAGCCGATCCGCTTTGTCGGGCTTGGCGAAAAGATGGACGCCCTTGAAACCTTTGAACCGGACCGGGTTGCGGGCCGCATTCTGGGCATGGGCGATATCGTGGCCCTGGTCGAAAAGGCGCAGGAAACGTTTGAGGCCGAACAGGCCGAACGCATGATGAAGCGGTTCCAGAAGGGCCTGTTCAACATGAACGACCTGAAGGGCCAGCTTGACCAGATGCTGAAGATGGGCGGGATGCAGGGCGTCATGGGCATGATGCCCGGCATGGGCAAGATGCAGAAGGCGGCGGCCGATGCGGGCTTTGACGACAGGATGCTGCGCCACCAGATCGCCCTGATCAATTCGATGACCAGAAAGGAACGCGCCAACCCCGACCTTCTGCAGGCCAGCCGGAAAAGGCGCATTGCCGCAGGGTCGGGACTTGAAGTGTCGGAGCTCAACAAGCTTCTCAAGCAGCACCGCCAGATGGCGGACATGATGAAGAAGATGGGCAAGGGCGGCATGATGAAGGCCGCCATGAAACAGATGATGGGCAAGGGTGGCCTGCCCGACCCGTCGGCGATGTCGCCCGACCAGATGGAGCAGGCAGCAAAGGCCATGCAGGGCAAGCTGCCCGCAGGGTTTGGCGGACCGGGCGGGATGGGCAAGGGGCTGACCCTGCCATCGGGGCTGTCGGGGCTGATGAAAAAGAAATGAACCGGCCCGTCCTGCAGACCCTGCGCCTGACGCTGCGCCCGCCGGTGGCGGAGGATTGGCCGAACTATGCAGCCTTCCTCGGCTCGGACCGGTCGGTCGGGATGGGCGGGCCTTACGGGGCGCGCGACGCCTGGGGCATCTTCTGCCACGACGTCGCACTCTGGACCCTCTTCGGCCACGGCGCGCTGATGATCGATCTGCGCGAAAGCGGCGAGACGGTCGGGCAGGTCGGCATCAACGCAGGCCCGCTGTTCCCGGAACCCGAACTCGGCTGGTTCGTCTATTCCGGGCACGAGGGCAAAGGCTATGCGACCGAGGCCGCAGCCAGCCTGCGCGACTGGGCTTTCGCAACACTCGGACTTTCCACGCTCGTCAGCTATGTCGGTCCCGCGAACCAACGCTCGGCCCGCGTCGCCGAACGGCTCGGCGCGTGGCTGGACCCTGCGGCGCAGGGGATGTACCCGGACGATCAGGTCTGGCGCCATCGGTTGACCGGAGGCAAGGCATGACCTCGCCCCGGCGTCAACCACCACAGGGTAAGGCTGCGTTGCCTGCGACAGATTTGGCCAGCGCCGTGCCGGTGACCGAGACGCCGCGCCTGCGGCTGCGCGCGCAGGTTCTTGGCGACTTTCCCGCCTGCGCCGGGGTTCTCACCCGCGAACGGGCACATTGCATGGGCGGCCCCTTTACCGGGGAACAGGCGTTCGCGGATTTCTGCCAGGGCATCGCAGGCTGGATGCTGCGCGGTGCGGGCATGTGGACGGTGCCTGCCGTCCGGCCCGTCTGGGCTGATGAAACAGAAATGAACCGGCCAGCGCGGAGATGCGAATTTTCTGGCGAAAATTCCCCGGACCTGAACTTTCGCCAGAAAATTCGTCAGGCGGGGCTGCGCGCATGATCACCCCCCCGGCCCATGCCGCCTTATCTCTGGCCCCGACCCTGACAACACCGCGTCTGACACTGCGGATGCCGGTGATGGCCGATTTTGCCCATCGCGCATCCTTCTATGCCTCTGACCGATCCGTGTGGGAAGGCGGACCGCTTGATGTCAACGCCGCCTGGCGCGTCTGGGCATCCGAAGTCGGGCAATGGCCGCTGATGGGCTATGGTCCGTTCAGTGTCGATGACAGCGCCAGCGGCCAATATCTTGGCGAAGTCGGCATCTATCGACCGCAGGGTTACCCCGAACCCGAACTCGGCTGGTTCGTCACCCCCGCTGCCGAAGGGCGCGGCATCGCCGCCGAGGCAGCCCGTCGCGTGATGCACTGGGCGCGCGCGACCTTCGGCTGGGATCACCTTGTCAACTACATTACCCCCGGCAACACGCGGTCGGTCGCCCTTGCCAGGCGTCTGGGCGGCACGTTTTCGGCGCGTCCCGGCATCGACCCCGATGATGTGGTTGTGGTGCATGATCTGCGGGGTCTGGCATGACAGAACCCCGTCTTCAGATGCAGCGGGGCCGCCCATGTGGCGGGATCGAAGCGTTTTGCGACTGTTGCCACGGCCTCTCGGCCTTGCAGTTGAGGTGCCATGTCGGCACCGGGAAAGCCGCATGACCGACGCCGCATCCCTTGCCCAGGCGCTGCTGAAGGACCATCGCGACAGCATCGACAGGCTGGACGCGATCCTTGTCTACACGCTTGCCGAACGCTTCAAGCAGACGCAGGCGGTGGGCCGCCTCAAGGCCGAACACAACCTGCCGCCGTCCGACCCGGCGCGCGAGGCGCAGCAGATCAAGCGTCTGGAACGGCTTTCGCAAGAAGCCGATCTTGATCCCGATTTTGCCCGGAAATTCCTGGGCTTCATCATCTCGGAAGTCATCAGGCATCACGAAAACCTGCAGAAATGACCGGGGCTTGCCCGGTTCAAACCAAACCCAAGGAGACCACCCCATGTCCATGAAAATCCGTCTTGCCCGCGGCGGCTCCAAGAAGCGCCCGTTCTATTCCATCGTTGCCACCGACAGCCGCATGCCGCGCGATGGCCGCTTTCTGGAAAAGCTGGGCGTCTATAACCCGCTGCTGGCCAAGGACAGCGAAGACCGGATCAGGATGAACGTCGAACGCATCCAGTACTGGCTGGGCCAGGGCGCGCAGCCGACCGACCGGATCGCGCGGATGCTGGAAGCCGCCGGCCTGAGGGAAAAGACCGTGCGCAACAACCCCAAGGCGGCCGTCCCCGGCAAGCGCATGGCGGAGCTGGCCAAGAAAAAGGCCGCCCGCAGCGCCGAAGCCGCCGCCGAGTGACCCCCTGCGGGCGGCCCCGGCCGGGCCGCCCGATCCCCCGGAAAGTGACAGCATGACCCAACCGGATCGCGTCTGCGTCGGTGCCATCGCCGGATCGTTCGGGGTCAAGGGCGAGGTGCGCCTGAAAAGCTTCTGCACAGACCCCAAGGCCATTGCCCGCTACGGCCCGCTGTTCACCGAAGACGGCAGCCGCAGCTTTGACATCACGCTGACCCGCGCCGTGGCAAATGGACTTGGCGTGCGGCTGTCGGGCGTGCTGACAAAAGAGCAGGCCGATGCGCTGAAGGGCACCAGCCTGTATGTTGCGCGCGAAAAGCTTCCCGCAGTTGGCGACGATGAATTCTATCACGCCGATCTGATTGGCCTTGACGTTCATGACACCGGCGGCGCGCCGATTGGCAAGGTTCTTGCCGTTTACAATCATGGCGCGGGCGACCTGCTGGAAATCGCCGGTCCCGGCATGAAGACGGCGCTGCTGCTGCCCTTTACCCGGGCCGTGGTTCCGACCGTCGATCTGGCCGCGCGCCGGGTGATTGTCGATCTGCCCGAAGGGCTGGCGTGATGGCCCCGCCCCCGGACCGGACAGCCAGATCACACGGGCGGCTGAACATTTCGGCCTCGGCCGTTCCGCGTGACCTGATGGAAGAGCCGCGCGTGGTTGCCTCGGCCTGGAAAGCCCGTGTGATCACGCTGTTCCCCGATGCGTTTCCCGGCACGCTGGGACTGAGCCTGACGGGCAAGGCGCTGGAGTTCGGCCTGTGGTCGCTGCAAACGCTTGATCTGCGCAGCTTTGGCGAGGGGCGGCACCGCAATGTCGATGACAGCCCGGCCGGGGGCGGTGCCGGAATGGTGCTGCGCGCCGATGTGGTGGACCGTGCCCTGCGCGCGGCTGCCGAAGGCACGCCACCGGACCGGCGGCAGTGGCCGGTTGTCTGCCTGTCGCCGCGCGGCACGCCCTTTACCCAGGGCATGGCCCGGCGCTGGGCGGCCGGGCAGGGGATTACCCTGCTGTGCGGCCGCTTCGAAGGCATCGATCAGCGCGTCATCGACCATCACGGGCTGGAGGAAGTCAGCCTTGGCGACTTTGTCCTGACCGGGGGCGAGATTGCCGCACAGGCCTTGATTGATGCGACCGTCCGCCTTATACCCCGCGTGCTTGGGAATCGGGACTCCGCCGAAGAGGAAAGCTTTTCGGAGGGTCTTCTTGAATTTCCGCAGTATACGAAACCCCCTGTATGGGACGGTCGCGCGATACCCGATATTCTTCTGTCGGGGCATCACGCGAACATCACCGGCTGGCGCAGGGGGATGGCCGAAAGGCTGACGAAAGAACGCAGGCCTGACCTCTGGCGGGCTTACTGTGCATCGCATGGTAGGGACCCGGACGAAGACCAGGAGCTCTAGGGCGGCATCACTTCGCGGGCAGAACCGCGAGCATTGAAAGGACCTGCGATGAACCTTATCGCGCAGCTTGAGGCGGAACAGATTGCCAGCCTCGGCAAGACCATCCCCGATTTCAGGGCAGGCGACACCGTGCGCGTCGGCTACAAGGTGACCGAAGGCACCCGCAGCCGCGTTCAGGCCTACGAGGGTGTCGTGATCGGCCGCAAGGGCGGGGCCACGATCAGCGCCTCGTTCACCGTGCGCAAGATCTCCTTCGGCGAAGGTGTGGAACGGGTGTTTCCGCTGTATTCGACCAATATCGATTCCATCGAAGTGGTCCGCCGTGGCCGCGTGCGCCGCGCCAAGCTGTATTACCTGCGGGACCGTCGCGGCAAATCCGCCCGGATCACCGAAAACACTGCGTACAAAGCCAAAGACGAATAAGGGTCCGGATCATGAAACAGGGCATTCACCCCGATTATCACGTCATTGACGTCAAGATGACCGATGGCACCGTGTTCCAGACCAGATCGACTTGGGGCAAGCCGGGCGACCAGATGGCGCTGGACATCGATCCGCTGGCGCACCCCGCCTGGACCGGGGGCGCGGCCAAGCTGATTGACACCGGCGGCCGCGTGTCGAAGTTCAAGAACAAGTACGCAGGTCTTGCGTTCTGAGCGTCCGGTGCTTCCAAACGGTTTGCACCCAACATATAGAGAAGGCGCGCCTGGGGACGGTGCGCCTTTTTCTTTGCAAGCGGGGGCCGGGTCATGGCGCATATCATCGTTGTGGGGAACGAGAAGGGGGGTTCGGGAAAATCGACCACCTGCATGCACGTGGCAACGGCGCTGGCCCGCATGGGGCACCGTGTGGGCGCGCTTGACCTTGACCTGCGCCAGAAGACCTTTGGCCGCTATGTCGAGAACCGCCGCGCCTATCTGCTGCGCAGCGGACTTGACCTGCCTACCCCCGATTACCGCGAGCTGCCCGAGGTGGAAAAAGAGGCGCTTGGCCCCACCGAGAACGCCTTTGACCAGCGCCTGTCGGCAGCGATTGCAGCGATGGAGGCCGAATGCGATTTCATCGTCATCGATTGCCCCGGATCGCACACCCGCCTCAGCCAGGTCGCCCATTCCCTTGCCGACACGCTGATCACGCCGCTGAATGACAGTTTCGTGGATTTCGACCTGCTGGCGCGGGTGGATGCCGAAACCGGCAAGGTGAAAGGGCCGTCGATCTATTCCGAAATGGTCTGGAACGCCCGCCAACTGCGGGCAAAGGCCGGGCTGAAGCCGATCGACTGGGTCGTCCTGCGCAACCGCCTGGGCGCGCAGCAGATGCACAACAAGAAGAAGGTCGGCCAGGCGCTGGAAGACCTGTCAAGGCGCATTGGCTTTCGTGTGGCCCCCGGCTTTTCCGAACGGGTCATCTTCCGCGAATTGTTTCCGCGCGGCCTGACCCTGCTTGACCTCAAGGATACCGGGGTGGACCAGCTGAATATCTCGAACATTGCGGCGCGCCAGGAAGTGCGCGACCTGATCAACGAACTGCGCCTGCCAAACGTCACCCTCAACTTCTGAGGGTTGAGCCGCCCTGCCACGCGTGCCATGACAGGCGCTGCCGTCCGCACAGGCCATGACATGACCAACCCGCTTCATGACGCGCTGTTCGCCCCGCTGTCCGGTCGGCACAGCCCGCTGTTGATCCTGCAGGATGGCACCACCCTGTCAGCAGACGCCTTTCTGCGGCGGATCGCGCGGCAGGCGCATGCCCTGCACGGGGCGGGCCTGGCCAAGGGCGACAGGATCGCCGCACAGGTCGCCAAGACGCCCGAGGCGCTGGCGCTTTATGGGGCCGCCGTTGCGCTGGGTGCGGTCTTTCTGCCGCTCAATCCCGCCTATACCCCGCAAGAGGTGGCCTATTTCCTGGGCGATGCGACGCCCCGCGTCTTTCTGTGCGACCCCGCGCGGCAGGCATCGCTTGCCCCCGTGGCCACCCGGCACGGCGCGGCCCTGCTGACGCTGGATGCACAGGGCGGCGGCACGCTGACAGATATGGCCGCAGCACAGCCTGATGGCTTCGATGCGGCCCCCTGCGGGCCGGATGATCTTGCCGCCCTTCTGTACACCTCTGGCACGACGGGCCGGTCGAAGGGGGCGATGCTGACCCAGCGCAACCTTTTGTCCAACGCGCAGGCGCTGGCGCAATTGTGGCGGTTTACCGCAGACGACGTGCTGCTGCACGCCCTGCCGATCTTTCACACCCATGGGCTGTTTGTCGCCTCGAATGTCTCGCTGCTGACCGGGGGCGCGATGATCTTTCTGCCCGGATTCGATGCGGACACCGTCCTGCGTCTTCTGCCGCAGGCCACGGCGATGATGGGCGTACCCACCTTCTACACGCGTCTTCTGTCCGACCCCCGGCTTGACCGCGATCTGGTGGCGCATGTCCGTCTGTTCGTCTCCGGCTCTGCCCCGCTTCTGGCCGAAACCCATCAGGCGTTTGAGGCCCGCACCGGGCAGCGCATTCTGGAACGTTACGGGATGACCGAGACCAACATGAACACCTCCAACCCCTATGACGGCCAGCGGCGGGCGGGCACCGTCGGCTTCCCCCTGCCGGGGGTGGAGTTGCGCCTGACGCAAGGCGACACCGAGGTTGCCACAGGGGATATCGGCCAGATCGAGGTGCGCGGGCCGAATGTCTTCGCAGGTTACTGGAAGATGCCGGAAAAGACAGCCGAAGAGCTGCGCCCCGATGGCTTCTTCCAGACCGGCGATCTGGGCCGGCTTGATGCCGACGGTTATCTGAGGATCGTCGGCCGGATGAAGGACCTGATCATCTCGGGCGGTTTCAACGTTTACCCCAAAGAGGTCGAACTGCTGCTGGACGCGGTGCCGGGCGTGCAGGAAAGCGCCGTCATCGGCCTGCCGCACCCCGATTTCGGCGAGGCGGTCTTTGCGGTTGTGGTGCCGCAGGCGGGCGTCCGGCTGGATGCGGATGTTGTCCTGTCGGGGATCAGTGGCCTGCTGGCGAAGTTCAAGCAGCCCAAGGCGGTGGCCGTGGTGGCGGACTTGCCGCGCAATGCCATGGGCAAGGTGCAAAAGAATGTGCTGCGCCGGACCTATGCGGGGTGGTTCGCGGGCTGAGCGGCAGGGGCTTTGCCCCCGCACCCCCAGGATACTTTCAAACAGAAAATGAAGCAGGGGGATCGGGCAGGTCGGGGCCGTGCAGCTCTGCCGCCAGAAAGCGCTCCAACCCGTCCAGATCGACCGGCCCGAACTGGCCGAAACCCTGCATCCAGACAGAGGCGGTGCGCAGCGCGTCAGGTTCCAGCTTGCACCATTTCACGCGACCGCGCCTTTCCTGCGTGATCAGCCCGGCCTCGGCCAGCACCGAAAGATGCTTGGAAATCGCGGCCAGCGACATCGGGAAGGGGTCGGCCACATCGGTGACGGCCATGTCATCTTCCAGAAGCATTGCAAGGATCGCGCGCCGCGTCGGATCGGCAAGTGCGGAAAAGACCTGATCAAGCGGGTTCGACATGGTGCAGCTATGTCGCGCAGGCGACATATCGTCAACCATCCGGTTGAATATGGCAGAAGGGCGGCGCAGACCCGACCTGTTGCGCCAGGCGCGGCACGCATCCGGATGACGGCAGGAATACTATTGATATATCAATGACCTAACCAGATTGCCGCAGGGCAGATCGACGCTTGACTAATCCCTGCACCCCCCGTAGCTTCCGCGCGACTGCCGAGGGAACGCAGAGATGGCTGACGAACCCGATCCCGACCGGTTGCGTGCCCTGGAAGCGCGGCTGAACCGGGTGAAGGGCCAGGCCGTAAAGGCTGACGCATCGGTGGGCACAGGCTTTTCGCAGGGCGAGGTGGCCTGGCGGATGATCATCGAACTCGTGACCGGCATGGTGATCGGCATGGGGATTGGTTACGGGTTGGATGTGCTGTTCGGCACCCTTCCTGTCTTGCTGATCATCTTCGCGCTTTTCGGGTTTGCCGCCGGCATCAAGACGATGCTGCGCACGGCGGACCAGATGAAGAAACAACAGGACGCGGGCAAGCCCGGGTTCAGCGACGGGGGCGGATAAAGTGACCACGGAAGGCGAAAGCAGCGGTTTTGCGATTCATCCGATGGATCAGTTCGTGATCAAGCCCCTGTTTGGCGGGACGGAGATTTACTGGTACACGGTCACCAACGTGACGCTGTGGATGGCGATTGCCGTGCTGTGCATCGCCGGTCTTCTGATCCTTGGCACCCGCCGCCGCGCGATCATTCCGTCGCGGACGCAGTCCGTGGCAGAGATGATCTATGGCTTCATCTACAACATGGTCGAAGAAGTGACGGGCCATGACGGGGTCAAATACTTTCCCTATGTCATGACGCTGTTCCTGTTCATCCTTTTTGCCAATCTGCTTGGTCTGGTTCCGACCAGCTTCACCACGACCAGCCATGTCGCCGTCACGGTGACGCTGGCGCTGATGGTGTTCCTTGGCGTCACGATCCTTGGCTTCATCAGGAACGGCATCGGCTTTCTCAGCATGTTCTGGGTGTCGTCGGCCCCGCTGGCCGTGCGCCCGATCCTGGCGGTGATCGAGGTGATCTCTTACTTCGTGCGCCCTGTCAGCCATTCCATCCGGCTTGCCGGCAACCTGATGGCAGGCCATGCGGTGATCAAGGTGATTGCAGGCTTTGCATCCCTGGCGGTCGTTTCGCCCGTCGTGGTCGGCGCTGTCGCGGCAATCTACGGTCTGGAACTGCTTGTCGCGGTTGTTCAGGCTTACGTCTTTACCATTCTGACCTGTGTCTATCTGCGCGATGCCGTTGGCGGAGCGCACCACTAGGGTCCGGACGATCAACCAATCCAATCCACATTCCATAAGGAGCTGAAAGCTATGGAAGGCGATATCGCAGAAATGGGCAAATTCATCGGTGCAGGTCTGGCCACGATCGGGCTGGGCGGTGCCGGCATCGGTGTGGGCCACATCGCGGGCAACTTCCTGTCGGGTGCGCTGCGCAACCCGTCGGCCGCGCCGGGCCAGATGGCGAACCTTTTTGTCGGCATCGCCTTTGCCGAAGCGCTTGGGATCTTCTCGTTCCTGATCGCACTGCTGCTGATGTTCGCGGTCTGATCCCGCCAAACCGTTGCTTGCGGCCGGAGGGGCAAGCCCCGTCCGGCCAATCCACTGGGCCCGCAGGAGAACGACATGGCAACCGAAGCCACAAAGGCGGCCGGCAAGGGCGGCGAAGCCGTTGGAATGCCGCAGCTCGATTTTTCAACCTGGCCGAACCAGATATTCTGGCTTCTGGTCACGCTGGTCGTGATCTATCTTCTGCTGACGCGTATCGCGCTGCCCCGGATCGGGGCGGTGCTTGCAGACCGCAAGGGGGCCATCACCAATGATCTTGCGGCGGCGGAAGAGCTGAAGCAGAAGGCGCTGAAGGCCGAAAAGGCCTATAACGAGGCGCTGGCGCAGGCCCGCGCCGATGCCGCAAAGATCGTGGCCGAAGCCCGCGCAGGTATCCAGAAAGACCTGGATGCGGCACTTGCAAAGGCAGATGCGCAGATTGCCGCGAAATCCGCTGAATCCGAAGGTCGCATCACCGAAATCCGGGACGGCGCTTTGGCGGCCGTGACCGAGGTTGCCAAGGATACCGCAAGGGAAATCGTGGCGGCCCTGGGCGGCAAGGCTGATGCCCGGTCGGTGGCGGCGGCTGTCACGGCACGGCTGAAAGGGTAAGGGCGATGATCCGGATCATTCTTGCAAGCCTGTTGGCCGCAACCCCCGCACTTGCTGCGAAGGGCCCCTTCTTTTCGCTGCACAACACCGACTTCGTCGTGCTGATGGCGTTCATCGTCTTTGTCGGCATCCTGCTTTATGCCAAGGTGCCCGCACGCCTGACCGCGATCCTTGACGCCCGCGCGGTTCAGATCAAGGCCGACCTGGCCGAGGCCAAGGCCCTGCGGGAAGAGGCGCAGACAATTCTGGCAACCTACGAGCGCAAGCAGAAAGACGTGCAGGCCCAGGCTGACCGCATCGTTGCAACCGCCAGGGAAGAGGCGATGGCCGCCGCCGCCGAGGCGAAGGAAGAGCTGAAAGCATCGATCGCCCGGCGTCTGGCAGCTGCGGAAGACCGTATCGCTTCGGCAGAAACCGCCGCATTGCGTGAGGTGCGCGAACAGGCCGTTTCGGTGGCCATTGCGGCTGCGGGTGATCTTCTGGCAAAGCAGATGACCGCCGAAGGCGCAGGGGCGATGATCGAGGCTTCGATCAGGCAGGTGGGTCAGCGTCTTCACTGATCTGCGCTGGCTGCGCAGACCCTGTCCGGTTTGGACCCGGCAGGCATCCTGCCTTTGGGGTCAGGCGGGGACATCCGCCGCAGATGCCGGCTGCCGCGCGCCGCATCGGTCACGTGCGGCGCTGTTCATGCTCCAGCCGCTGCAGGGCGATGGCCTCGTGCCGTTCGGCACGGTGCTGGTTGTGCAGGGCCGTCTCCACGTAATTCATATGCGCCTCAACAGCGGCGCGCGCTGCCCCGGGGTCGCGGGCCTGCAGGGCGCTGTTGATTGCGCGGTGCTGGTCCAGCAGGGCCTCGCGGGTGGTGCGCTGCCGGAACATGATCTGGCGGTTGTAGAACACGCCTTCGCGCAGAAGCTGGAACATCGAGCGCATCATGTGCAGCATGACAACGTTGTGGCTTGCCTCGATGATCGCCATGTGAAAGCCGGCATCCAGTTGCGCCTCATCCTCGGGGGCGCGGCGCGCGTCGATCTGTTCCATCTTGCGCAGGATCGCGCCGATCACCTGCAGGTCAGTGTCCGAGGCCAGGCGCGCCGCCCGCTCTGCCGCCAGCCCTTCCATATCCCGCCGGAAGGCGATGTAGTCGAAAACGGCCTCTTGATGGGTTGCAAAGAGCTGGACCAGCACATCGGAAAAGGCCGATCCCAGCACATCGGCAACAAAGACCCCGGCCCCCGCCCGGCTTGTCAGCAGGCCGCGCTGTTGCAGGTCGGCCACCGCTTCGCGCAGCGACGGGCGCGAAACCCCAAGCCGTTCGGACAGATCACGCTCTGATGGCAGGCGCTCTCCGGGCCGCAGGATGCCGCGCAGGATCAGCAGCTCGATCTGCCGCACCACGGATTGGGCCAGTTTTTCCTGCTCGACCCTTTGGAATGGCATCTGTCCCTCTGGCCGTGGTCTGGCGCGCGCTGCGCGAGCCTGCGGAGTTTCCCGCCGACGGGGCCGGGCCGCACGCCCGGTGCCGCAGTTGCAGGCAGCGTCAGGTCGTGGGGCGGATCACCATCTCGACCCGCCGGTTCAGGGCGCGGCCCTCGGGCGTCAGGTTCGAGGCAACCGGGAAATCCTCTCCGCGGCCGATGGCCACGATCCGGCGGCTGGGCACGCCGGCGGTGCGCAGCTTGTCGGCCACGGCACCGGCGCGGCGCTGTGACAGGTCCTGGTTCAGCGCGGCCGTCCCGGTGTTGTCAGTATGGCCGACGATCTCGATCGTGCTGTCGGGATAGTTCAGCAGGTTTGTTGCCAACGCGTCCAGATCGCGCAGCAGGTCCGGGCGCAAGGCGGCGCTGTTGGTGGCAAAGAGAATGTCCTGGGGCATGGTCACGGTCAGCGAGTTGCCGTTGTTCACCACCCGTGTCTGGTTCGAAACGCTTGCCTGAAGGTCCGCAGCCTGCCGGTCCAGCGTGGCACCGATAACCCCGCCCAGGGCCCCGCCCAGCACGGCACCGGTCGCAGCCTGAACCAGCCGGTTCCCGCCCGAGGCCGTCGCCCCGATCGTCGCGCCCACCAGCGCGCCGGTGACGACACCCGTGGTGGCCCTGGGGCCGCCGGCGATGGTCTGCGTTTCCGGGGCGCAGGCGGCAAGGCCCAGCAGTGCAACGGAAGCGATGACAAGCGGAGTTCCTGGTTTCATGGTCTGCCTCTGATTTTGTTGCGCAAAAGCGGATGTTCTGCCCCCTTATAGCAGCCCTTTCGGGGCACCAAAACCCTGCTTGGATGCCAGCGGCGCAGCGGCGTTTCACGCGGCGTCAGACCGGGCGGCTTCCCATGCCAGCATGGCCCGCTTGACCGGCAGGCCCCAGTGATATCCGCCCAGGCCCCCGGACTTGCGCAGCGCGCGGTGACAGGGAATCAGCCAGCTCACCGGGTTGCGCCCCACCGCTGTTCCGACAGCCCGCACGGCCCTGGGGTGGCCAACTGCCGTGGCAAGGTCAGAGTAGGTCGTTACCTGGCCGCTGGGGATGCGCAACAGGGCTTCCCAGACCTTGATCTGAAACGGGGCACCGATCAGGTAAAGGGGGGCGGGCTGCGCTGCTGTGGCCTGTCCGAATGCGCCGCGAACCCAATCGTGCAGGCGCAGGGGTGCTTCAACGAAGTCCGCCTTCGGCCAGCGCCCCCGCAGATCAGCCATCGCCCCGGCCTCGCCGGTTTCGGTGGTAAAGGCGATGCCGCAAATGCCTTTGCCGGTCCCCATCACCAGGGCCGGCCCGAACGGGCTGTCAAAGCGGCCCCAGAAGATCTGCAACCCCGCACCGCCGCGCGCGAATTCCCCCGGTGTCATCGCTTCCCACCGCAGGAACAGATCATGCAGCCGCCCGCCCCCCGACAGGCCGGCGGCAAGCGATGTGTCCAGCACGCTGTGCCGTTCAGCCAGAAGACGCCGGGCGTGGTCCAGCGCAAGATACTGCTGATAGCGCTTGGGCGAGACGCCGACCCAAAGCGAGAAGACCCGCTGGAAATGCGCCGTGCTCATGCCGATGCGGCTGGCCAGATCATCCAGCGTCAGGGCAGGCCCGCCGTCATCGATCAGGCGCAGGGCACGGGCAATGACGGCATAATGGTAGGGGTCCTGTGGCAGGTCTGTCATGGCAAAGCTCCTTTTGGGGCCAGTCTAGGGGGGCTGCGCCGGGCCTGCGACCCGGATTTTGCGGGTTCCTGCGGCAGTGGTCCAACGGCGCTTGCCCAAGGGCGCGGCGTTTGGCAGAAGGCAGGCATGGCACGCCAGCTTGATTACCCCACGATCCGAGAGATCTTCACCCGCTTTCAGGCGGCCGACCCCGAGCCGAAGGGCGAGCTGGAGCATGTCAATGCCTATACCCTGCTGGTGGCTGTGGCGCTTTCGGCGCAGGCGACCGATGCAGGCGTGAACAAGGCAACGCGCGCCCTCTTTGCAATGGCCGATACACCCGCCCGGATGCTGGCCCTGGGCGAAGAGGCGCTGATGGGGCACATCCGCACCATCGGCCTGTTTCGCACCAAGGCCAGGAACGTGATGAAGCTGAGTCGCCTTCTTGCCGAAAAGTTCGGCGGCGAGGTGCCGTCATCACGCGCGGCGCTGCAATCGCTGCCGGGGGTGGGCCGCAAGACGGCCAATGTCGTGCTTAACATGTGGTTCCGCTATCCGGCGCAGGCGGTGGATACCCATGTCTTCCGGATCTGCAACCGCACCGGCATCGCCCCCGGCAAGACCGTTGAAGCCGTGGAAACGGCACTGGAAGACCATATTCCCGCCGAATTCGCGCTGCATGCCCATCACTGGCTGATCCTGCACGGGCGCTATACCTGTGTCGCGCGCAAGCCGAAATGCCCTTCCTGCCTGATCCGCGACCTGTGCCCCCATGAGGACAAGACCCGATGAAAAGCTACCATGTTGTCGGCATCGGGAATGCCATTGTCGATGTCTTCACCCAGGCCGATGACAGTTTCATCCAGATGATGGGCATCGAGAAAGGCATCATGCAGCTGGTGGAACGCGAGCGGGGCGAGATGCTGTACGGCGCGATGGCCGACCGGGTGCAGGCCCCCGGCGGGGCTGTGGCCAATACGCTGGCCGGGCTGGGCAACCTTGGGCTTGAGACCGCCTTCATCGGCAGGGTGCATGACGATGCGCTGGGGCGCTTTTATGCGCGGTCCATGGCCGCGAATGGCACCGATTTCGTCAATCCGCCGGTGGCGGGGGGCGAATTGCCGACCTCGCGTTCGATGATCTTCGTCTCGCCGGATGGCGAACGGTCGATGAACACCTATCTGGGCATATCGTCGGAACTTGGCCCCGATGATGTGTCGGATTCCGTGGCCGGCAAGGCGCAGTTCCTGTTCCTGGAGGGGTATCTGTACGACAAACCGAAGGGCAAGCAGGCGTTCGAGCGCGCGGCCCGCCTGTGCCAGCAGAACGGCGGCAAGGCCGGCATCGCCCTGTCTGATCCGTTCTGCGTTGACCGCCACCGCAGCGACTTCCGGCGGCTGGTCAAGGATCTGGACTATGTCATCGGCAATGAACACGAATGGTGCGCGCTGTACCAGGCCGATCTGTCTGCCGCGCTGGAACAGGCCGCAGCCGATGCGGACGTGGTGGTATGCACCCGCTCCGGGCAGGATGTGATCCTGGTGCAGGGCGATGAAGAGGCGGTCGTGCCCGTGCGCCGGATCGTGCCGGTCGATGCCACCGGGGCGGGCGATCAGTTTGCCGCCGGGTTCCTTTATGGGCTGGCCACCGGCCAGTCCCTTGACACCAGCGGCCGCATGGGCTGCGTCGCCGCCGCCGAGGTGATCAGCCATTTCGGCGCCCGCCCCGAGACCGACCTCAAGGCCCTGTTCCGCCGCAACGGATTGATCTGACTGCGGCAAAGCGCCCGCGCCCCGGGCCACCGGCGGCCGTCGCTGCCGCGACTGGCCAGAAGGTCCGTGTTTTCCCGCCAGCGCCGGGGGCTGTCTGCCCCCGGACCCCCGAGGATATTTCCGAACAGGAAATGGGACGGGTCACGGGGAAACGCATCCCGAAATCCGATGTCGCGGCCGTGATCGGCCTGCAGGGTCAGGACCCGTTGATATGCGGGCTTCAGCGCGCTTCGCCGCTGCGGAAAGCGGGCGGTGACATGCGCGGTCTATTCTGCCTGACGGATGCGCAGATGGGGCGTCTGGAACCCGTCTTGCCAAAGCCCCGGGGCAAGCCACGGGCCGATGACGGGCGCGGGCCAAGCGGGATGATCTTCACCAACCGCAAGGGCTTGCGCTGGCGGGGCGCGCCCTCCGGGGTGGGCATTGCCCGGACGATCTGCCAGGGACGGATCGTCCGGCCAGGGCGCGCGGCGCGCAGGGGTGCTGCCAAACTAGGGCGCCGCAGACCCCCCGCCAGGCATTCGGGCCGAAAGGAAGGCGGCGCGGGGCGGGTGCCCGCGCCGCTGCCCGGTGCGTCAGTTCCGCGCCTTGTCCACCATCTTGCCCTTGGAAATCCACGGCATCATGGCGCGCAGTTTCTCGCCGACCTTTTCGATCTGGTGTTCGTCGTTGATCCGCCGGGTCGCCTTGAAGAAGGGCTGGCCCACGGCGTTTTCCTGCATGAAGTCGCGCACGAACTTGCCGGTCTGGATATCGCGCAGCACCGCCTTCATCCGGGCCTTGGTTTCGTCATAGGGCAGGATGCGCGGGCCGCTGACATATTCCCCGTATTCGGCGGTGTTGGAGATTGAATAGTTCATGTTGGCAATGCCGCCTTCGTAGATCAGGTCCACGATCAGCTTCACCTCGTGCAGGCATTCGAAATAGGCCATTTCCGGCTCGTAGCCGGCTTCGACCAGGGTCTCGAAGCCCATGCGGATCAGTTCCACCAGCCCGCCGCAGAGCACCGCCTGTTCGCCGAAAAGGTCGGTTTCGCATTCCTGGCGGAAGTTGGTCTCGATGATGCCGGACCGGCCGCCCCCGATGGCCGAGCAGTAGGACAGACCGATTTCCATCGCCTTTCCGCTTGCGTCATTGTGAACCGCAACCAGGCAGGGCACGCCGCCGCCCTTGAGGTATTCGCCGCGCACGGTGTGGCCGGGGCCCTTGGGGGCCATCATGATGACATCGACGCCGGGTTTCGGTTCGATCAGGCCGAAATGGACGTTCAGGCCATGGGCAAAGGCAATGGCCGCGCCGTCGCGCAGGTTGTCATGCACATGTTTGCGGTAGGTTTCGGCCTGAAGCTCATCCGGCATGGTGAACATGATCAGGTCGCACCAGGCGGCAGCTTCGGCAATGCCCATCACCTTCAGGCCTTCGGCTTCGGCCTTTCTGGCGGAAGGCGAGCCGGGGCGCAGGGCGATGACCAGGTTTCTGGCACCGGAGTCGCGCAGGTTCAGCGCATGGGCATGGCCCTGTGATCCGTAGCCAAGGATGGCCACCTTCCTGTCCTTGATCAGGTTGATGTCGCAGTCACGGTCATAATAGACGCGCATGGCGTGTTCCTTTGCGGTGAGTGTCCGGGACGCAGCATAGGGGAATGGGTGGGGAATGCTGTGCAAAGTTTGACTTTTATGCCCTTCCGGGCAAAGGATCATGCGTCAATTTTCAGATTTTCGAGAGAAACATGCTTGACGATACGGATCGGCGCATTCTGCGCCAGCTTCTGGCAGAGCCGTCGCTGGGCACGGCAGAGCTGGCGGCGCGGGCCGGGGTAACGGGTGCCACCTGCTGGCGCAGGCTGGAGCGGCTGGAGGCGGCCGGGGTCATCGGCGCGCGGGCGGCGGTGATCGACTGGCGGCGGATGGGCTATGAGGTGGAGGTGTCCTTGCGCTTCACGCTCGACAAGACCGATCCGCGCGCCTTTGACGAATTCCTCGACGGGGCGCGGGGCGTGCCCGAGGTGGTGTCGATCGAGACCTTCCTGGGCCGGGTGGACGTGCGGCTGACCGTGATCGCGCGCGACATGGCGCAGTATCAGGAGATCTACCGCAGCCGCATCCTGACCCTGCCGCATATCGCCGATATCGAGGCGCTGATGCTGGTGGCGACGATCAAGGACGAAGGGGCGCTGCCGCTGTGATCGATCTGGATGACATCGACCGCGCGCTGCTGCGCGCCCTGGCGGCGGATGCCACGGCAAGTGCGGGCGCGCTGGGGCGGCGCTTTGGCCTGTCGCAGCCGGCGGCCTGGCGGCGGGTGCGGCGGCTGGAAGAGGCAGGCATCCTGGCGGGGCGGCGCGTTGTGGTGGACCGCGCGGCGCTGGGGTTCGGGGTGACGGTGTTTCTGGGGGTGAAGCTGGCCACCAGGGGCCGCGTCAGCCTGGAGGATTTCGAGCGGGCGGTCACGGCGATCCCCGAGGTGCAGCTGGTGCAGCATGTGCTGGGGCTGTTCGATTACCGCCTGCGGGTGGTGGCGCGCGACATTGCCGATTTCGAACGCGTCCTGCGGCGGCGGATCATGACGCTGCCCGGCGTGGGCCAGGTGGAGGCGAATGTGCTGCTGAGCGAGGAACGTCGGCCGGGGCCGCTGGGCTGAACGCAGGCAGGCGGAAGGCCGGGAAGAGGGCTGTCTGCCCGCTTCGCAAACCCCTCGCCCGAGGATATTTGTGAACAGACAAGGAAACGGGGTTCGGCTTGCGGCGACCCCGTGCTAGAGGGGGGCGATCAGAACAGGAGTTGCCGATGCCCGCCTTGCTGCCAGACGTGGACCCGGACGGGTTGCAGGAATTTTCGGTGGTGTTCACCGACCGGTCGCTGAACCATATTTCGGTGCGGTTCCAGACCGTGATGCGCGATATCTCGGCCATGCTGAAAGAGGTCTATGCCGCCGGTGCCGTGGCGGTGGTGCCGGGCGGCGGCACCTTTGCGATGGAGGCCGTGGCGCGGCAGTTCGGCACGGGCAAGCGCGTGCTGATCCTGCGCAACGGCTGGTTTTCCTTCCGCTGGAGCCAGATTTTCGACACAGGCGGCTTTGCCGCCGAGACTGCGGTGGTGATGGCCCGGCAGGAGGGCGCAGGCCCGCGGGCACCCTACGCGCCGCCCCCCGTTGACGAGGTGGTGTCTGCGATCCGCCGGATGCGCCCCGAGGTTGTTTTCGCCCCCCATGTCGAGACAAGCGCAGGCATCATCCTGCCCGATGCCTATGTCGCCGCGATGGCCGATGCCGCGCATGAGGTGGGCGCACTTCTGGTGCTGGACTGTATCGCGTCAGGCTGTGTCTGGGTCGACATGGCGGCAACGGGCGTGGATGTGCTGATTTCGGCCCCGCAAAAGGGCTGGTCGGCCTCGCCCGCCGCAGGACTGGTGATGCTGTCGGCGCGGGCTGGGGCGCGGCTGGACGAAACCACATCGAACAGCTTTGCGCTGGACCTGAAGAAATGGCGCGCCATCATGGCGGCCTATGAGGGCGGCGGACATGCCTATCATGCGACGATGCCCACCGATGCGCTGACGCTGTTCCGCGACACCATGCTGGAAACCCGCGCTTACGGCTTTTCGCGCCTGAAAGAGGCGCAGTGGAAACTGGGCGAGGGCGTGCGCGGCATGCTGGCGGCCAGGCAGGTGGCCAGCGTGGCCGCAGACGGCTTTGGCGCGCCTGGCGTGGTGGTCAGCTACACCGAGGATCCCGAGATCCAGAACGGCAGGAAATTCGCCGCAGCAGGCATGCAGATCGCCGCCGGGGTTCCCTTGCAGGTGGGCGAAGGGCCCGCGTTCCGCACCTTCCGGCTGGGGCTGTTCGGGCTGGACAAGCTTTATGACGTGCCGGGCACCCTGGGGCGGTTGCAGGGGGTGGTGGACCGGGTGCTGTGACGGGGGACAGACCCCGCCAGGGGGTTTTGGCAGGAGCTTTCGGAAGCCCTTGCGCAGCGTCACGCCGGGCCGGGCGGGCTATCTGACCCCCAGCCCCGCCTTCATCAGCGATCTGCGCAGCGGGGCCACCGAATGAAGCGTGTTCAGCGCGGCGGCGCGCAGGGTGTGCAGGGCGGGGTTGCCCATCATCGAGGCGCGGTTCAGCGCGTCGATTCCGGTGATCCGGGCCTGCACCTGCCAGTGGCGCTGTCGGTGATAGGCATCCAGCATCTGCGGTCCGCCCACGCCTGCCCGATCAGCCAGCGCCAGCGACAGAAGCACACGCAGGTCAGCCAGGCTCATGTTCAACCCCTGCGCGCCGATGGGCGGCAGGACATGGGCGGCTTCGGCCATCAGCGCGCAGCGTTCGCCTGCCATGCGGTCGGCGATCTGGCTGATGATCGGCCAGACCATGCGGCGGCTGGCCAGCGACAGCGGGCCAAGAACGCCGCAGGACCGGGTCGTCATCGCCGCTTCGAACTCTGGCACCGGCAGGGCGGCCAGACGCAGCACCTCTGGCCCGGTTTCCATCCAGACCACGGCGGAACAGGGGCGCCCGTCGCGGTCGGGCAGCGGCACCAGGGTGAAGGGGCCACCTGACCGGTGGATCTCGGTCGAGACGTTGTGATGCGGAACGGTATGGGTCACGGCGAATGCCAGCGCCTTTTGCCCGTAGCGCGTCGTGCGCACGCCGATGCCCAGCGCCTGGCGGATGGTGGAATTGCGCCCATCGGCGGCGATCACCATGCGGGTGGCCACGCGCGTGCCGTCGGACAGGGTCACCAGCGCCCCGGACTCGCGCGTCAGCAACCGGGTGGTGGCAAGGCCGGGGCGGAAATCGACATTCGGCAGGTCGGCCAGACGCGCAACCATTTCACGGCGCAGAAGCCAGTTTGGCAGGTTCCAGCCAAAGGGCTGATCGGAAATGTCGGCGGCATCGAAATCCTTGATCAGGCGCGGCACCGGTTCGGGGCCGCCCGCATCGATGATCCGCATCACCTGCAGGGGGGCGGCAAAGGGGTGCAGCCGCGCCCACAGGCCCGCGTCCTGCAGCACCGCAACCGAGGGGTGCAGGACAGCGGTTGTGCGCAGATCGGCCCCTTCGCTTTCGGCATCGGTGATCGGCGCATCCGGATCGACGCAAAGCACCGAAAAGCCGGCGGAACCGAAGGCGGCGGCGGCTGTCAGCCCGGCAACGCCGCCGCCGGAAATCAGGATGTCGGTGGTGATCCGGGTCATGTCGCCTCTTTTGCCTTGGCGATCACAGATAGGGCAGGGCAGGCGAAAGGTCCAAGCGGCATTTCGCCCGGGGTCAGCACCGGGTGAGGGCGACCAGCAGCACGAACACCACCGGCACCGCCGCCAGCGCGCCAGGCGCAAGGGCAACCGGACCCCGGGCTTTCACCGCCCGCACAGGGGCGGTGATCAGCGCCGCCAGAGGGTGCCGGATGCTGTCCGGGCTGCGGGCGCTGTCGCGCGCGATCCGCCCGGCGACCGGCATGGCATGAAGAGGCTGCGCGACAGGCTTGGGGACACGGTCATCCAGATCTTCCGGTTTTTTCCGCGCGCGGGAAGGGGGCCGCGAAGGGGTGCAACGGAGCAGGGTGCCGCAGGCCGCCGCGCTCAGGGTACGAGGAAGGCAAGGAATTCGGTCAGGTCGGCGTGGTGGTGGTGGATATGCGCGGCGGGCAGCGGATCGGGGGCGATGTGGATGGTGCGCATCCCCATGGCATGGGGGGCCGCCAGGTTGCGCGCATCATCCTCGAACATCGCGGCGCGGCCGGGTGTCAGGCCATCGGCGGTGAAGACGGCCTCGAAGGCGGCCCGCTCGGGCTTTGGCAGGAAGCCTGCATGTTCCACCCCGTAGACGGCATCAAAGAGGTTGCCCAGGCCGCGCGCCGCCAGCACGCGTTCGGCGTAGGGCGCGCAGCCATTGGTATAGACGATGCGCCGCCCCGGCAGCGCCGCGATGCGCCGCGCCAGAACCGGGTCCGCTTCCAGATGCGCAAGGGAAATGTCGTGGACATCGGTCAGGTAGGGGCCGGGATCAACCCCGTGTTCCTGCATCAGCCCGGCCAGCGTCGTGCCATAGGTGGCCCAGTAATGCCGCCGCAGACGGTCGGCTTCGCGGCGGTCCACGCCAAGGGCCTGCATCACAAAGGCGGTCATCCGCACCTCGATCTGGTCGAAGAGGCGGGCCGAGGGCGGATAAAGCGTGTTGTCCAGATCGAAGACCCAGGCATTCACATGGCGGAAATGATGTGCAACCATGCCCGCCACGCTATCTGCTGGCGGCGCGCTGTTCAATGTGTTGCCGATCCGGTTGATCCCGCCCGGTCCGCAGGACAGGGTCGGGGCCCACGACACAGGAACGACCGATGCCCGACCTCAGGCCACCGATGAAGGATGCCTATACGCTGATCCTCGAGGCGATCGATGCCGGGGTGTACAAGCCGGGCGACCGGCTTGTGGAATCCGAACTGGCCGAGCGTCTGGGGGTGTCGCGCACGCCCGTGCGCGAGGCGTTGCAGCGGCTGGAGACGCAGTCGATGCTGACCCGCGACGGGCGCAGCCTGATCGTGGCCTCGCTGGACCACAACCAGCTGTCCGAGCTTTACGTGGTGCGCACCGAGCTGGAGGGGCTGGCGGCCCGGCTGGCGGCCCGCCATGCCTCGGACGAGGAGATCCGGGTTCTGCGCGGCATGGTCATGGATGACATGAAGCTGCTGGGCGGCGATCCGCGCGCGCTGAGCCGGGCGAACAAGCGGTTCCATCGCCAGGTCCATCTGGCGTCGCACAACCGGTTCCTGATCCAGCAGCTCGATCTGGTGCATCGGTCGATGGCGCTGATGGCGACCACGTCTTTCGCCGCCGAAGGGCGCGACGGGGTGGCGCTGGCCGAACATGCAGCCCTGGTGGCGGCGATCGAGGCGCATGACGGCGATGCGGCCTATGCGGCCCTGAAGACCCATATCTCGAAGGCTTTCGAGACGCGGCTGCGCGTCGATGCGGGCGAGTTGAAGCTCAGGTAGCGGGACCGCTGCACAGGCCGTGCTGCGTCTTGTCCCAGTAGAAGGGCCGGCGGATCATCTCGTACAGGGCCTTGGCGGCCGCAAGGCAGGCCAGCGGCTGTACCAGATGCGGCAGGACCGCCCAGACAAGGGGCAGCTTGCGCCCCTGAGCGCGCAGGCCTGTCACCGCAAGGGCAAGGCGGACTGCCTCGCTCAGCAGACCCAGCCCGAACAGCACCAGGGTGCCGCCCGGCGGCAGCAGATGCGGCAGCGGATGGGAAAACCCCAGCGAGACGGCCCAAAGCAGCAGCAGCGCGGGAAACAGCGCGGCCTGCGCGATGCTTCCCAGAAACAGGACGTTGAAGGCGATGAACCCTTTCGCGCCCAAAGTCTGCCACAGCAGGCGCGGGCGGCGCATGTGGACGCGCCACGTCATCATATAGCCCTTGATCCAGCGCGACCGCTGGCGGACCCAGGGCCAGGGGCGGCAATTCGCCTCTTCCCGCGTGACCGAAGCGATGATGTCCGTCCGGTAGCCGTGGCGGACCAGCCGGATGCCAAGATCGGCATCTTCGGTCACGTTGTGGGCATCCCAGCCGCCGACGGCCACCAGCGCGCTGCGGCGGAAGAACAGGGTGGTGCCGCCCAGCGGCACCGGCAGGCCCAGCCGGCTGAGTCCGGGCAGGACCATGCGGAACCAGACGGCGTATTCCACCGTAAAGGCGCGTGACAGCCAGTTGCGGACCGGATTGTAGAAATCAAGCACGCCCTGCAGGCAGGCCACCTCCGGGCCGCAGGTGGCGAAGCGCCGGACGACGGCCCTGATCTGGTCAGGGTCAGGGGCATCTTCGGCATCATAGACGCCGATGATGCTGCCCCGGCAGAACGGCAGGGCATAGTTCAGGGCGCGGGGTTTGGTCTTCAGCGTGCCGCCCGGCACGGTCAGCAGGCGCATCCAAGGCGGAAGCCGCGTGTCCAGCAGGGCCGCCAGGGTCTGGTGATCATCATCTTCGAGCACAAGCAGGATCTCCAGCCGGTCGCGCGGATAGTCGATCCGGCCAAGACGCTGCACCAGCCGCGCGGCGATGTTGGACTCGCGGTACAGCGCCACAAGGATCGAGACCTGGGGCAAGGGAACCGGGGCGGTCGGTGGTGCCGGGGCGGCAGGGCGGCGCAGCGTGGCAAGAAGCGCCGCCGCCGCAAGGGCGGTGGTCGAGACCATCGCCAGCAGGGCCGCCAGGGTGAACAGGGTCAGCAAGGCCGCAGGGGATACAAGGCCAAGACCGGTCAGGGCCGCGCCCAGAAGGGGCAGGCCCCGGCCCGGCCGGGCCATGCCGCGACAGCTTTCGCCGGCGGGACTCAGCGTTTCAGCCTTCCGGCACAGGTCATTGCCCCGGCAGCGGATCAGGGCGGCCTCGATCCGGTCGGCCGGGGCCAGGGCAAAGCGCACGCGACCAAAGACCGCCCGCAGCAGATCGCCGCGGCGCTTGATCTGGCCCGGGCTGGCGACCAGCACGCAGGTGGTGCCGTGGCGCCTGCCCCAGGGAAGCACACCCAGCCGAAGGCAGGCCTCTGCCCCAAGACGGTCGATCAGGGCGGGGTCCGGGGGCAATTCCAGCGGATCGATCACGTCAATCCCGGCGTGGCGGGCCAGGGACTGCGTCAGGGCGGGATTGCTGGCAAGACCCAGCGACAGCAGGGTCTGGGGCAGCCTTTCGTCCTCGGCCGCCGGATGGGTGACGATGGTTGCGACGGCATGGGCATCGATCACGCCGTCGGCCAGCAGATGTTGCGCCAGACCCCATGCCTGATCGCGATGCGCGGGCAGGGGCGCAGGGTCCACCACCCGAAGGCGGCGTTCCGGCAATGGCGACAGCTTGCGCAGCGGCAGAACGGACATCCGGCGAAACCCCTCAATTTCGCCGAAAGGTAGAAATGTCACGGTTAACAGACGGTTAATTATGTATTAATCTGTGAATAACTTCTTAAGACGCGCCCCGGTCGGGCGGCGGCACCGGGCGGACCCCGCCCTTTGGCCGCTCAGGCGGCCCGGCGCTGGCGCATGGACGCGGCGAAGCGGTTGAACAGATGGTAACTGTCCTGCGGGCCGGGGCTGGCCTCGGGGTGATATTGCACCGAGAATACCGGCCTGCCCTCTATCCGGATGCCGCAGTTCGATCCGTCGAACAGGCTGATATGGGTTTCCAGCACGCCTGGCGGCAGGGTCTGGCTGTCTACGGTAAAGCCATGATTCATTGAGGTGATTTCGACCTTTCCGGTGTCAAGGTCCTTGACCGGGTGGTTTGCGCCATGGTGGCCGTGGTTCATCTTGACGGTGCGCGCCCCCAGTGCCAGCGCCAGCATCTGATGCCCAAGGCAGATGCCGAACAGCGGCAGGTCGGCTGCCAGCGCGCCGCGGATCATCGGGACCGCGTAATGCCCGGTCGCCGCCGGATCGCCGGGGCCGTTGGACAGGAACACGCCTTCGGGCTGCAGCGCCAGCACCTCTTCGGCGCTGGCAGTGGCGGGAAGGACGGTCACCTCACAGCCTGACGAAGCAAGGCAGCGCAGGATGTTGCGCTTGGCACCGTAATCAATGGCAACAACGCGCAGCCCGGCCCCCTGACGCGGCTGATAGCCCTGCGGCCAGGCCCAGCGCATTTCATCCCAGCGGTAGCTTTGCGCGCAGGTCACGTCGCGGGCCAGGTCCAGCCCGACCAGACCGCGCCATGCGCGCGCCCGTGCCACCAAGGCCGCAATGTCGAACCTGCCTTCGGGATCATGGGCCAGCGCCACATGCGGCGCGCCCTGCTGGCGGATGGCGCGCGTCAGGCGGCGGGTGTCGACCCCGCCCATGCCGATGCGGCCCCTGGCCGTCAGCCATTGCACAAGATTGCCCGACGCCCGCCAGTTCGACGGCTCCGTCGGGTCCCATTTCACGATCAGGCCGGCGGCAACCGGACCGGCCGCCTCGTCATCCTCGGCGGTGACGCCGACGTTGCCAATATGGGGAAAGGTAAAGGTCACCACCTGCCCGGCATAGGACGGATCGGTCATGATTTCCTGATAGCCGGTCATCGCGGTGTTGAAGACCAGCTCTGCCACCGTCTCGCCGGTTGCGCCAAAGCCCTGCCCGAAGAACACCGTCCCGTCCGCAAGGGCAAGGCAGGCAGTGGGGCGGGAAGCGGCGGTCTGGCTTGTGGCGGACATGGCGCGACTCCTTGCGGCAAACGGGCGAAAGCTACGGTCTGGGGCGGGCCGGGTCAAGGCGGCGCGGAAAATGTCTTTGCTTTTCATAACAATAACTTGCGCAACCCACGCTTGTTGTCTTGGCCGGCGCTGCGATGTATTGTGCCATTTCGGACAGGGGGATGGAATGCGATGAACATGCGTGAGCGGCTTCAGGCGGCCCTGAAGGATGCGATGCGGGCGAAAGAGGCGGCGCGCCTTTCCACGCTGCGCCTGATCAATGCCGCCATCAAGGACCGGGATATTGCCGCGCGCGGCGACGGGCAGGATGCGGGCGTGTCGGATGCCGATATCCTTGGCATCCTGGGCAAGATGGTCAGGCAGCGCCAGGAAAGTGCGCGGGCCTATGAAGAGGGCGGGCGGCTGGAACTGGCCGAAAAGGAACTGGAAGAGATCAGGGTGATCGAGGAATTCCTGCCGCGCCAGCTGTCGGCGGCAGAGGTGGACGCAGCGATCAGCGCGGCCGTGACCGAAGCCGGGGCCACCGGCATCCGCGACATGGGCAAGGTCATGGCCGTGCTCAAGGCCAGATACACCGGCCAGATGGATTTCGGCGCGGCCGGGCCGCGGATCAAGGCGATGCTGTCCTGAGGCGTCGCAAAGGGCCGGCTGAGGCGGGTTGGCCGCAGGCGGCGCGGCCCGCAGGGGCCTGTCGGTGCCTTGGCCCGGCTGGCGGCGACGCGGTGCAGGCAGGCCCCTTGCCTTGACGGGCCGTGTTACCCCATGGGCGTGCAAATCTCGGCCAGCGTGCCTTCGGGTGCGCGGACATAGCTGATCGTCTGTCCCCAAGGCATTTGGGTCGTACCCTGAACCAGGGTAGCCCCGGCGGCCAGGGCGCGCTCCAGGGCTGCGGGCACGTCTTCGGTGGCAAAGGCCAGCTCGAAGCTGGGCCGCTCGGGTGCGGCAGTAGCCACCTGTTTGCCAAGGCTTTGCATCAAGGCGATGCTGGAAAAGGCCAGCCGGGTTTCGCCCGTTGCCATTTCGCCGTAATCGCCGCCCTCATGCAGAAAGCGCAACTCAAGCCCGAAGGCCCGCGCGTAGAAGTCCATCGTCGCGCCAACGTCCGGGACATACAGAATGATGTAGCGAAGCTGCATGGTTCATCCCCGATACCGCAGGGGAAAGGTGACAGGTCCGGGCGCTGTTGTCACGCCTTTGGCGGACCGGTCAGCGCAGATCGGCAAGCCGCTGGCGCATTTCGGCGCGCAGGGCAAGCCGTTCGTCTTCTGACAGGAAGGCGCCCAGTTCCACCTCGCGCCCCGCGCCGCGCAGGGTCAGGTACTGCGGCACGGGACCGCCCTTTTCGTGCAGCGTGACGGTGACCCAATGCGGATTTGCTTCCCAAGATTGCCGGCGCTGGCCCGGCCCCTGCCGGGTCAGCGTGATGCGGTCGGGCCACAGGATCAGGTCTTCCGTGATCTCGCCGTCGCGGTAGCTGCGCGACAGGGCGGTCCAGATCGCCCAGATCGCCAGCAGCAGAAAGGGCAGAATGCCCCAAAGCACGGGCGAGCCGACGAGCGGGATCAGCGGCATCGCAAGCAGCGCCGCCGTGACCGCGATGAACCACACGAAGCCGCGCCTGGACAGGGACCGGAACGGCCAAAGCCGCAGATGCGCCAAAGGTGCTTCGCCCTGCAAAAGGGCCCCGGACTGATCCGGGGCCTCCTGCAGGTCTTTGAGCCATTCGTAGGGCATTGCGGCACCTCAGCACAGGAACGGCGCAAGACCACGCTCGGAGCGGTATCGCGCCGCCCAGACGGCGCTTTCCGCGTCGGCCATGCGGCGGTTGGGAACGGTCAGGGCGGTGTCCCTGGAAAGGTCTAGCCCGGCAGAGGCAATCAAAGCGCGCACGTGGTGTTGTGGGTCAGTCGCGAACGTCTCATAGTCAAGGACAGCAGGCGTGATGGAATTGGCCGCAAACCAACGCGCCCAACGCGCATTCCCTTCCGCGATCCCGGCACGGAAACCATCAATGCGGGACGCATCGTAAACTGCGCGATGGTCAGGAGATTTCGGTTCGGTTCCGTCAAGATGCCAGACTTGACTGATCTCGGCCTTAAGTCGTGATATGCTTTGTGCAACATCATCGCCCCGACGGCACCAGATGAAATGGCAAGGTCCGAATGCCTTGGCCAGTAATGCGCCATCATCGCAGGTTTCTGCATAAAGGGTGCGAATCTCATCAAGGAAGACGGGCAGGGTTTCTGCCTGGATACGAATTCCGCACACGCCATTTGCAGATTGTCCGGCGCGGATTGCCGCTTCAAGATAGCTGACGGGATCGGGCGATCCGCCAGAATCACAGGGCACGCCCCATTCTTCTGCCCACTCGGCACGATCTTCTGCCCGGTAGAAGCTTTCAGGTCGACCAGCGACACCCGAGGCTGCAAGAAGCGCGCATAGCAGTGTGCTTCCGGTGCGTGGTGTAGCGCAGATCACGAAGGTCAGCGGAGGGTGCATCCTGGTCTTGCAGCAAAAAGGCCCCGGGTTTCCCCGAGGCCGTGATGATTTCTGAGTCGTTCAGTGCGCGTGGCCCTTGTCCCAGTCGGACTGCTTGGGAAGAATCTCGAAGGTATGTTCCGGCGGGGGCGAGGGCAGCGTCCATTCCAGCGTGTCGGCGTATTCGTTCCAGTAGTTGTTCTCGGTCACGCGCGCGCCGTAGCGCAGGGTGTAGAACACAATCCCGATAAAGAACACGAAGGACGCAAAGGACAGGAAGGCCCCCATCGACGAGAACCAGTTCCAGTAGGCAAAGGCTTCCGGGTAGTCGATATAGCGGCGCGGCATGCCCTGGCGGCCCAGGAAGTGCTGGGGAAAGAACGTCAGGTTGGAGCCGATGAACATCATCCAGAAGTGCAGCTTGCCCGCCCATTCCGGATACTGCCGCCCCGACATCTTGCCGATCCAGTAGTAGATGCCGGCAAAGATGGCAAAGACGGCGCCAAGGCTCATGACATAGTGGAAGTGTGCCACCACGTAATAGGTATCGTGATAGGCGCGGTCCACCGCCGCCTGGCTCAGCACGATGCCGGTCACCCCGCCCAGGGTGAACAGGAAGATGAAGCCGATGGCGAACAGCATCGGTGTCTTGAATTCGATCGAGCCGCCCCACATCGTTGCGATCCACGAGAAGATCTTGATCCCGGTGGGCACCGCGATCACCATCGTCGCCAGCATGAAGTAGGACTGCTGGGTCAGCGACATGCCAGAGGTGTACATGTGGTGCGCCCAGACGACGAAACCCAGCACGCCGATGGCCACCATGGCATAGACCATCGGAAGGTAGCCGAAGATGGGCTTGCGCGAAAAGGTGGCAACAACCTGGCTGATGATGCCGAAACCCGGCAGGATGACGATATAGACCTCGGGGTGACCGAAGAACCACAGGATGTGCTGGTAAAGCAAGGGGTCGCCGCCGCCCGCCGGCTGGAAGAAGGCCGTGCCGAAGTTGCGGTCGGTGATCAGCATGGTGATGGCACCGGCCAGCACCGGCAAGGCCAGCAGGATCAGCCATGCGGTCACGAAGATCGACCAGGCAAACAGCGGCACCTTGTGCAGCGTCATGCCCGGCGCGCGCATGTTCAGGAAGGTAGTGATGATGTTGATCGCCCCAAGGATCGACGACGCCCCCGAAAGGTGCACGGCAAACAGGGCAAGATCGGCGGCATAGCCCGTCTCGCCCGTGGACAGCGGCGCGTAGAACACCCAGCCCAGCCCGGGGCCCTGCAACCCTTCCCCGCCCGGCGCGAAGACCGAAGCAACAGCCAGGGTAGAGCCTGCGATGAACAGCCAGAACGACAGGTTGTTCATCCGCGGAAAGGCCATGTCCGGCGCGCCGATCTGAAGCGGCATGAAATAGTTGCCGAAACCGCCGAACATCGCCGGGATGACGACAAAGAACATCATCAGCACGCCGTGGCCGGTGATCAGCACGTTCCACACATGCCCGTTCGGCGTACATTCGGCAACCGATGCCGCCGCCGTCAGGCGCGCACCTTCCATGCACATGTACTGCACGCCGGGATGCATCAGTTCCATGCGCATATAGACGGTGAAGGACACCGACAGAAGCCCAAGGAACCCCCCTGCAAACAGGTAGAGGATCCCGATGTCCTTGTGGTTGGTCGACATGAACCAGCGGGTAAAGAAGCCGCGCCGATCTTCTGTATGGCCGTGGATGGCTGCGTCCGCCATTCTTGCCTCCGTAGGGTTCTAAGGGCAACGCAGGGCCGTGCCCCGGTCAGTTCTGGTCTGCTTTTAGAGACGCCGTTGCGGCTGGGCAATCTCTGACTTTGGCAGGATGCAAGAAAATTCCTGCAATCGTGCGGTGTTGACCGGCGTCATTCGGACGCAGGCGCGACAGAGGCAAGGTACGCCGCCACATCGGCACCGCCCCTGGACAGTTTGAATGTCATCTTCGACTTTGCCCCCGCATCGCCGGTTGCATCCTTCAGCCATGCGGTCGGGTCGGCGATATAGGCGGCAAGCAGGGCTTCGTCCCATTTCGTGCCGGCCTCGCCCACGGATTTCAGGCTGTCGCCATAGTTGAAATCGCCCGAGGCGACGGTGCGGCCGATGACGCCGTACAGATTGGGGCCGGTCTTGCCGCCCGTCTGGATCGCCGTGCCGTCGGGGGCGATGATCGCATGGCAGGCCTTGCACTTTCTGAATTCGGATTCGCCCTTGGCGACGTCCTGGGCAACAGCGGGCGCGCAAAGCGACAGAAGGGTTGCAAGCACGGAAAGGGGGGCGCGGAAGATCATGGGGCCTCTGGAAATCACGGGACATGCGGAAGTGTTGCAGAGGTTTGCCGCTTCGGCAAGCGGCGGTGTTGCCGCAGGGGGCGTCAGGGGAAGTGGCGCGGGAAGGTCCGGGCCAAAGCCGAATCGAGATCGGCCATGCTGACCGGCAGGCCCAGATCGACAAGGCTGGTCACGCCGTGGTCCCGGATGCCGCAGGGCACGATGCCGCTGAAGTGGTCAAGGTCCGGCTCCACATTGATCGACAGGCCATGAAAGCTGACCCATTTGCGCAGCTTGACCCCGATGGCCGCGATCTTGTCCTCTCGCGGCGTGCCGTCGGGGTTGGGCGGGCGGTCGGGGCGCACCACCCAGACGCCCACGCGCCCCGCCCGGCGTTCGCCCCTGATACCGAATTCGGCCAGCGTATCGATGATCCAGGCTTCCAGGGCGCAGACAAAGCGGCGCACGTCGCGGCCGCGGGTGTTGAGGTCTAGCATGGTATAGACAACGCGCTGGCCGGGACCGTGGTAGGTATACTGCCCGCCCCGCCCCGCCCGATGCACCGCAAACCGGTGCGGGTCCGTCAGGTCTTCGGCCCGGGCCGAGGTGCCGACCGTGTAAAGCGCCGGATGTTCCAGCAGCCAGACCGCCTCGGGCTTTGTGCCCGCGGCGATGGCGGCAACGCGGGCCTCCATCGCGGCAAGGGTTGCGTCATAGGGGGCAAGGCCGGGAAGGTGGGTCCATTCGGGCATGGTGGTTCCGCCTCGGCGCCGGGCGGTGGCGCCGGACTGTTGTACCGCGCCGACGGGTCCGGGAAAAGGCCGGGCAACTGCCGGCAAAAGGCTGACACGGACCTGGCACGGAAGCGGACCTTGTTCCAGGCAGGCACAGCTCCCTTTTTTCGCAGGCAGGGGCTCGCCAAGCCTTCACACATGCAGCCCCCGGGAGAGCCGGGACAGGTCCGGTCACAATGGTGTCAGTCGAAAGTTCTGAAAGTCATCTGGGTATATACAAGGCCGTTCCCGTTGCGGTCTGCGGTACGGCAATAGGTTGCCGCCTGTGACGGGGCAAGTGTGGGAGAAGTGAGATAGTCATGTAGACCTATTGTAGTTAATGTACCGCTATAATCGTCGTCATTCAAAAAAACATTAATCGCTCCGCTGGCGTAATTGGTGCTGGCACGCGAAGTGACTATCAGACGGGAGCAAAGACCAACGGGCATGTTATGTTGAAACAAAGAAATGTCGGTTCTTCCGTCTACCGCATAGGCAACGGTAAGACTGGCGTACATGTTTGCGAACGGAAGCCGAAGGCGTTGCCCCGCGGGCCTCGTTGCGTCCCAATTCTCTGGCGGAATGGAACCTCTGGCGTAAAGGATTTCCTCAAAGTTAGTAGCTGTGAGGGAACTGGCTTCGCCTGCAACGATGCGTGCTTCCGTGATCAATGCCGCATATGTGCGGACAACACTGCTGGTCCGGGACTGAAGCGATGCCTGCTGGTAGAAAACCAGCCCCCCGACGACCAGCGCCAGAGAAATCGCAATATACAGAACGGCCTCGATCAGCGTCACGCCACGCCGCCGCCTGGCCGGTTTGAGGTGCCTTGAGGGTCTCTGTCACCTCATCACCTTTGCGCGCGAAACACCCTGCGACCGCCACCGCCACCGGCACGGAACCACATGTCACCCATGCGCGATCAAACCACCGAAAGGTTAACACAGTCTTCTTTCGATCTGCACATAGATAGTCTTCTTTCGATCCGCAATCAAGCCATGTCCGAAGGCGGATGTCCGGTGCCCCGCCAGCGGCCCCGGCCCCGCAAAAACCCGGGCCGGAATTGCCGTGATCGTTGCCGGATGGTCCCGCAGCCAGCCTGCCTCGGGCCCTGTGCCCGCAGCAATGGCGGCAACGCGCGGCACCATCGCGGCAAGGGTTTCGTCACAGGGCGACAGGCCGGGAGGGTGGGTCCATTCGGGCATGGTGGTTCCGCTTCGGTGCCGGGCGGTGGCGCGGCTCTGTTGTACCGCGCCGCCGGGTCCGGGAAAAGGCCGGGCAACTGTCACCAAAGCCTGACAGGACCCTGGCACAGAAGCGGACCCCCGTGTCAGACAGACGCAACAACCCCAAACCACAGGGTCGGGCTGGCAAGCCCTCGCTCAGGCAGGCCCCCCGTCGTCGGGAAGGCTCCGGTCACAGCATTACAAGTCACGAGTTTTGAAAGTCAGTTCAGACTCCACAGCACTGTTCTTGTTGTCGTCTGCCTGCCCGCAAGCGGCTGCGGCGGCACGAGGGGTGAAGCCTTTTGCCACGCTAAAGTCTGTGGGGGACCAGATCGTCCCGCACAAATCCCCGGTCAAGGCCGTTCGCGAAGATGGTATCCCCTGCATTGTTTGCAGCAGGCAGGCGCGAGCAGGCACGACCTTCGATATCACGTCATCTCAGCGCAATCATGATCTCTCGGTGTGACATCAGAGCAGCACCGAGTGTGACAGACATTCTTCCGAACGGCAGACGCAGGCGTTGCCCTGACGGCTTCGTTGCGTCCCAAAGATCTGCCGGGATGGCCGCTTTGACATAAAGGTGTTCTCCACGACGCCCATGTCAGCGAAACCGGCCTCCGCCCCACAGGAGCCGCCCGATCACCTTCGGGCGTTTCCCCCAAAGTCATTCCACCGCGACGGGCAGGGTGCAGGAACGCATCGACCCCAGGCTGAGGGGGCAGGGTGCGTGCAAGCCTGCACCCTGCCCCGCTTCGCTGATCCATCCTTGCCCCGCCCGCCGCAGCCCCTTGATATCCCTCGGCCCGCCATCCCGCCCGGCGGGGCGCGTGCCCGCCTTCCCACCGGGCCGCGTTTCCGCTATACCGCGCGCCATGTCGCAGAACCCGCCCGGCCTTCGCCCCGACACCGTCATCGCGCGCGTTCCGCGCGACGCCCGCGCGGGCACCCCCGGTGACCGGCGGGCGGGCCAGCCCACCATCGGCATGGTCAGCCTCGGCTGCCCCAAGGCGCTGGTGGACAGCGAGCGCATCCTGACCCGCCTGCGCGCCGAAGGCTACGCCATCAGCCCCGATTACCAGGGTGCCGATGCGGTGATCGTGAACACCTGCGGCTTTCTGGACAGCGCCCGGGCCGAAAGCCTGGATGCCATCGCCGAGGCGCTGCGCGAGAATGGCCGGGTCATCGTCACCGGCTGCCTCGGGGCCGAACCCGATTACATCACCGGCGCGCATCCCCGCGTGTTGGCCGTCACCGGCCCGCACCAATACGAACAGGTGCTCGACGCCGTCCATGCCGCCGTGCCGCCTGCGCCCGATCCCTTCATCGACCTGCTGCCCGCGTCCGCTGTCACGCTGACCCCGCGCCATTACAGCTATCTGAAGATTTCCGAAGGCTGCAATCACAGGTGCAGGTTCTGCATCATCCCCGACATGCGCGGCCGCCTGCACAGCCGCCCCGCCCATGCCGTGCTGCGCGAGGCCGAAAAGCTGGTTGACGCAGGGGTGCGGGAGCTGCTGGTGATCAGCCAGGACACATCGGCCTACGGCGTGGACCGCAAGCATGATCTGTCGCCCTGGAAGGACCGCCAGGTGCGCGCCCATATCACCGATCTGGCGCGCGAACTGGGCGGGCTGGGGGCCTGGGTGCGGCTGCATTACGTCTACCCCTATCCGCATGTGCGCGATCTGGTGCCGCTGATGGCCGAAGGGCTGATCCTGCCCTATCTTGACATCCCCTTCCAGCACGCCCATCCCGGAACGCTGCGCCGCATGGCCCGCCCCGCCGCCGCCGCGCGGACCCTGGATGAAATCGCCGCCTGGCGCGCCACCTGCCCGGACATCACGCTGCGGTCCACCTTCATCGTCGGCTATCCCGGCGAGACGGAAGAGGAATTCCAGACCTTGCTGGACTGGATGGACGAGGCGCGGCTCGACCGGGTCGGCTGTTTTCAGTATGAAGATGTTGCCGGTGCCCGCTCCAACGCGCTGCCCGACCATGTTCCGGCCGAGGTCAGGCAGGACCGGCGGGATCGCTTCATGCAGAAAGCCCAGGCCATTTCCGAAGCAAAGCTGGAGGCCAGGGTTGGATCGGTGATCGAGGTGATCGTGGACGAGGTTGATGGCGAAGGCGCCACCTGCCGCACCAGGGCCGATGCGCCGGAAATTGATGGCAACCTCTTCATCGACGAAGGCTTCGAGGGGCTGACCCCCGGCCAGCTGGTGACCGTCCGGGTGGACGAGGCCGGTGCCTATGACCTGTGGGGCACCCGCCTTGGGGCGTGACAGAACGCTTTCTGTGCCGCCCCGCCGCAGATGCCGTTCACCTGTCAGCATATCCTAAAGGCCGGATGGATCACGGCTTTGTCATGATTTACCATAATCCGCGCCGGTCGGCCAAAAAGGGGACAAAGGGTGACAGGGGCGCGAGACAACGGGAACCGGGCCGCGCGGCGGTTGCGCGCCGTGACGCTGATAGAAAGCGTTCTGTTCATCTCCGTGGCGCTGGGGCTGATCGTGGGTGGCCTTGCGGTCTATCAGCAGTCGTCGCTGTCGGAACGCGCTTCCAGCCAGATGCGGATGCTGGGCTCTGTCGTCGCCGAAACGCGGTTGCTTCTTGACCAGAAGCTGGGCCTGCCCGATCTGTCCAGCACGGTTGATCCGATGTTGCCGGCGGCGTTGGTGGATGACGTGCTGGTCACGGCGGGTGCCGTCGCGGCAGTATACGTGGATTCGAGCGCCCCGCCAAACCGTCTTGGATGGCCCTCGCCGATCCGCCACGGCTGGCAGGGGGCCATGAACATTCTTGCCGCAAGACGGGACGGAACGGTGCCGCATATGCTGGTCTATCTCGAGGATATCCCCTCGGAGGTCTGCCTGCGGCTTTCCTCGATGACCACAACCGGCAAAACCGGCTTTGTCGAGCAGGTGACCGAAGTTGTCTTTCAGGTGCCCAACGGGTCAGGCGGCTTCAACACCGCCAGGCTGCCGTCCCTTGCCTATCCGCTGCCCATCACCCCGGACGAGCTGGCGCTTCCCGCTCACTGCGGACCTGCGGGCGGGCGCGTGAACGTGATCTACTGGATCCCGCTGGACTAGGGATCTGTGCGTGCCGCAGAATGCTTTCGGCTTGATCACGGGTTCGGGCAGGATTGGATGGTGCGTGCGGTCCGCATTGCGGCGGCGCTGACGCCGGACCTGACCGGTTCGATGGCATCCCTGATCTCGATTGGCCCGCCGTCGGCTTGCCCTGGCCGGACATAGAGCAGGACTTTGCGGAACCCTTCCGTGACGCAGGTCAAGGGTGCCGGTCCGTTCAACGCGGGCCTTCCGGTGCCGCAGTGCAAGGGTGCCCTGTTCCTCTCCACAGGATCGCGCACCACGCGACAAACCCGGCTAAAGCGGTCAGGACCACAGCAGCACTGGCGCAATCCTTGGCCATGGCCGCGCGCGGGCCGCGCGCCGCAGGGACGAAATCGACCGCCGCCAACCCTCAGGGTCCGATTCCAATCTGTCCGGGCGTTTTCATATCCCTGCGCGATGGCGGGTGACGCGTCGGATGCGGGCAATCAGGACCCATGAGTGCGCCGCTGATGGGCCCGGTGCCGCGCCCCATGTCGGCCAGCGCATTCGCCACGGTTTCCAGCGCCGGGGCGACGGCGGCGGTCAGGCGGTTGGTCAGGCCCAGCCAGATCAGGCTCAGCCTGGCGATGGCATCATTGGTGCGTTCGATCTGTGCCGTATCTGCCGCACTCACCGCCACCCCGAAATCCGGCACATCCTGTGCCGCTTCCCGCACTGTGGTGGTATCGATGCGAAAAATCGCCAGCGCCGCCCTGCCGCCGAAAAGGTCGGATGTCCCGGCGGCGCGCCCGCCTTCGATCTGGCCCAGACGGGTCACGGCAAGGCCCATATCGTCCGGGGTGGCCCCCACGACCGCGATATTGTGGTGATTTTGGCAGGCGGTCGGGGCGATGGCCCGGCGCGCCAGCCCGAAACCCTTGACAAAGCCGGTCGCCAGATTGCCGTTGACCCCATGCCGTTTATCCATCGCCGTTTCCGCCGAAGCGTCCGGAAAATACCGGATGCCGGTCAGCCCGCAGGCATTCTCAATCTCATGCGGGTCGCAGATGGCCGTAGTCACACCGCGCGGGCCGGCGCAGCGGCCGGACTCTTGGGGCGTGACCACAGAGGATTCGATGCGCAGATGCGTGTCGATCAACCCCGGAACCCGAATCCTGCCGGTGCAGTCGATCATCTGCAGCACCTCATGATCCCCGAAACACCCACAATGGCATCGCCGCAGATCGCCACGTCGCGTTCCGCCAGATCACCGGTGATAAGCTCGAACACCCGCCCGCCGCGCAGCGCCGGATCGGCGGGGGCAGCGCCCCGTCCGTGGTCGATCAGGCCGGACAGTGCCGGTCCGGTCATGGCGGACTCTTTTCCCTGCAGTGAAGCGCACCGCTGCCGTCCCGACCCATGCCACTTGGCCCTTGCGCCTGCGGCACGGGGGGCTATCACCCGTTCACCCCCATCGGAGTGCGGCCATGCGCCCTTTGCGCGGCATATCCTTCAAGATTGCGTCTGTTCTGGTCTTCATCGTGATGGCCGCTCTGATCAAATCAACCTCGGCCCATGTGCCGCCCGGTCAGGCGGTGTTCTTCCGGTCGCTTTTTGCGATACCGGTGATCGTGGCCTGGCTGGCCTGGCGGCGCGAGTTGCGGCAGGGGCTGCGCACGGTCCAGCCGATGGGCCATGTCTGGCGCGGGGTTGTCGGCACCACGGCAATGGGCCTGGGCTTTGCCGGCCTTGCCTATCTGCCGCTGCCCGAGGTGACGGCGATCGGCTATGCGGCACCGCTGCTGACCGTGGTCTTTGCCGCTATGTTTCTGGGCGAAGAGGTGCGGGTGTTCCGGTTGTCGGCTGTGGCCCTGGGTCTGGCGGGTGTCCTGATCGTGCTGTCGCCGCGCGTCACCGCCCTGTCGGACGGGGCCGTGGGAACCGCCGAGACGCTGGGCGCGATGCTGGTGCTGGGGGGGGCCGTGTTTGCCGCCCTGGCGCAGGTTTTCGTGCGCAAGCTGGTTCTGACCGAAAGCACCTCGGCCATCGTCTTCTGGTTCTCGGCCACCGCGACACTTCTGTCGCTTGTCACCCTGCCTTTCGGCTGGGTGATGCCCGATGGCCGCGAGGCGGCAATCCTGATTGCGGCAGGCGTGCTGGGGGGCATCGGGCAGATCCTGTTGACCAGCGGCTACCGCGAGGCCGATGCCTCGGTCGTGGCACCGTTCGAATATGTCTCGATGCTGTTCGCGCTTGCGTTGGGGTATTTCCTGTTTGACGAGGTGCCGACCGCCACCATGCTGTTTGGCGCCCTTCTGGTGGTGACGGCGGGCATCCTGATCATCTGGCGCGAGCGCACCCTTGGTCTGGAACGTGCGCGCCAGCGCAAGGCCATGACACCGCAGGGGTAGCGCCCGAAAACGCCCAGAAGCCATGAACCGCGCTGTGCGACCGCAGGACTGGCCGGAACCCCCCCGCGAGAGTGTTTCCGCGGTCCGGTTGCCGCAGGGCGCAAGTCCCGAGGCCAAGGGTCTTGCCCAAACCTGACGGCGGCAATCGCGGCAGGAAGAAAAGCGACCGCAGTCTTCCACAGGCTTCAGGGCATGCCGCGCTGCCTTGACAGGGTGCTGAAACAGCAATCCGACCGCCAGCCTGCGGGGCAACTCTTCCCGATGCGGGGAAAGGGATTGCCCCTTCGGGCGGGAACAGGAAACGCACCGCGTTTCCCCGCCTGTGCGGAACGGTCCCCTGCAGACCGGCAGGTCCGGGACCAGCAGAGGCCAGCGCCCGCCGGGGGCGGGTCGGGCGCTGGCTGGGGGCTTTGGCCCCCGGCGGGTCAAGGGACAGCGTGGCGCTGTGGCAGGGGCGATGGCCCCTGCCATTTAAGCGGTGGCATTGCTTTCGTCCCTCCGGGCGGGAACAGGAAACGCGACCCGCGTTTCCCCGACCGCGTGGGACGGTGCCCTGTAGACCGGTCGGTCCAGGCACCACGAAAGGCCAGCGCCCGACCCGGCGGGGGCGAAGCGCCCGCCGGGGGCGGGTCGGGCGCTGGCCGGGGGCTTTGGCCCCCGGCTGGGCAAGGGGCAGCGTGGCGCTGTGGCAGGGGCGATGGCCCCTGCCAGTGAAGCGGTGAAACTGCTTTCGTCAGTGTGGGCGGGGACAGGAAACGCGACCCGCGTTTCCCCCGCCCGCGCGCGACGGTGCCCTGTAGACCGGCAGGTTCAGGCACCACGAAAGGCCAGCGCCCGACCCGGCGGGCGAGAAGCGCCCGCCGTGGGCGGGGCGGGCGCTTGTCTCTCTGAGTCTTGCAGATCCTGTCGTCTGATCGGGTTGGTCCGGGGGGACGGTGGCCACCGTCCCCCCGGACTGGCGGGATGCGGACCGGGGCGGGCGCTGGT